>Ga0187778_10000007_pt1 | contig 106968 bp, 96 predicted proteins | sample 1015_Q2_SP5_20_M_FD_132418 | JGI IMG/M metagenome (GOLD analysis project Ga0187778, IMG submission 132418) | Tropical peat soil microbial communities from peatlands in Department of Meta, Colombia - 1015_Q2_SP5_20_MG | ecosystem: Environmental > Terrestrial > Soil > Wetlands > Peat | place...
AGCGCAAAAAATCGACCTCGTAGAACGGCCGCCATTGAACGCTACGCGCTCGGGTGATGGTTTACCACCCCGAAAAAATTTTGTTGCCTAAGTCTTGAGCAGTTTTTCAACAGAATAGGCCGATCAGAGACGTTCGTGAACGACCGCTTCTCTATCGCGTAATACGCAACAGGGCGCCGTGTGCGTTCGTTTGAACAGCGCAGTTCGACTTCACACGACAATGTCCGGTGCGTGGAATGGCTAGGACAAGTCCCTTGAGGGCGACCTGATCAGGCGATGGCTGATGGGTCTGTGCGCCGATTAGACGCCAGGCTCAGACGGCGCTGCGAAGTGCTATTGGCATCCCCCTGCTGGAATCGGCGAGTTGCCCCCTGGGCCTCTCAATAAAGAAAGTCGCCATTGCAGCGTTGCTTCCCACGCCAACGGGTCGCTCGCTCGGGCGAATCTCGCCGCGCTCGGCCAGCTTTGGAATCGCATCGCCAGAGGGTTCGCACTCGAAATCAGTCGGTTCCAGCACGCCTGGGGTGGTAAGAGTCGGCTGATGTTGTGAAAACATCGCCTGTACTCGCGGATGATGCGAAAGCGCCAATACGACTACGAGGATGATCGAAACCGAAACCAGCACTATAGCCATGGGCAGTGATTATAGCGCCCACACTCTACCGGCGTCGATTTACAACAGTCGCCCTAAAGAAGCATGCGCGGAGTCCCACCCAGAGTCCCACCCACCGCATGTTTAACGTCGCCACGGTGAGCAATGCAAATTGCGCGAAGCTAGGCCGGGCGCGGGTTGACAGAGGATTGACTAAAACGGATTGCGCTACTCAGCCAGTAGCGCATCCGGCAACCCCAGAAAAGGCGCGGCGCCGCTCACGCGACGCCGCTCTTAGAGGGTGCCCCCCACCTGTGCCGTGCCGACCGTCATCTTGAACCTGAGTTCAAGAGGGTCGCCTACCCGAGCCATCAGGCGCTTCCGCGTAGGGAGCGCACACCGGCCCGTTCAAGGCTCGGCGACCTAGCTAGTAGCATTGGTTCAAAGAGTATATGGCCGGTTCGAACACCGCAGGGGACGTGGGAATGTCGACTAGTGCGTGCGATTCAGAAGAGTTTGTCCTGATCAGCCATCGCACGATCGATGGCCGACTGCATAGCGGAAATTCTACGCTGAACCGCCGCCGTGTCAAAACCGCTTGTCGCCGCGCCCGGCGATCGGCCGTGAGTCGCGCGCAGCAATTCGTTGGCGATGTTGAGCGCCGCCATCACCGCGATGCGCTCGTTACCGGCGATCTTGCCCGCATCGCGTATCTCGCGCATCCGCCGGTCGAGGAGCTGCACCGCCTGGAGCAGGTCCTCGCGCTCCGACTCCTTGCAGGCCACGCGATATTCGCGTCCCAGGATCGACACGTCGAGCGTGACCGGATGATCCATTGTGTTCAGCTCGTCGACTCGGGAAGCTGCTGAAGCAGCGAATCTATCCGCGACGTGGCGGCCGCTATCCGGGCCGCGAGGGCACGGTTCTGCTCGAGCGCACGGCCCAGCTCGCGGGTGAGCGCTTCGTTCTCCGCACGCAAACGGCTGTACTCGGCCAGCAGCGCCGCCACCTTTTGTTCCAGGCCCGAGAGCGAGGAATCCATGGGCGACTATAGGCGGAAGTTTTCAACCACGTCAACCTGCGCCGCCGGGTTGTTCAGTGCCCCGGTCGCGAGCGATTTGTAACGGACCTCGATGATCTCGAGCTCTTCTGCGCCCGCCGGAGTGCGCAGCGTGACTCTCTCGCCTTCGCGCGCCTTGATCAGCGCACGCGCCATCGGTGACATCCAGCTGATGTAACCACGGCTCGTATCGATCTCGTCCACGCCGACGATGCTGACGGTGCGGGTCTCGCCGCCGATCGCACGCACCGTGACCGTCGCACCGAAGAAGATTCGATCGGCGTCGTCGGCGTCTCGGCCCGCAAGCGGGTCGACCACTTCGGCGTGATCCAGGCGCTTGATCAGGAAGCGAATCCGCCGGTCGATCTCGCGCAGCCGCTTCTTGCCGTAGATGTAATCGGCGTTCTCGGACCGGTCGCCGTTGCTCGCCGCCCACGCAACCGCGGCGACCACCGCCGGTCGCTCCCTGTCCACCAGCGCGTCGAGCTCGGCCTTCAGCCGCGCGAAGCCCCCGGGAGTCATGTAGTTCCGGATCCCCGCAGGCAGCGCGGCGGGTTCACGCGCCTCGTCGTCGACGTCGACGTTCTCCTCGCGTGTGAATGCCTTGTTCATGGAAATCGTGACGCTCCGATGGGACTAAAGTTCCGAGCACGAGCGTCTTCGAGATTATAGGTCAGGGCCACTAATCGCGGAGGCTATAATCACCCCGCACCTGCCGTCCTTCGACCGTGTCGATCCCGCCCGTCGCCTGCGTCCCGCGATGAATCGCCCGGCTGCCGCTCCGGCGTTCGGCCTGTTGACCGCGGCCGCGCTGGCCGCATTCGCCATCGCCCTATCGGTCGGCAGCGTCGCGCTCGACTTTACCGCAGTCGCGCGGGCGCTGTTGGGCGGCGCCGACACTACGCCAACGATGATCGTGCGCGATCTGAGGTTGCCGCGTGCGATCGCCGCGTTTGCGACTGGCGGCTCGCTCGCGCTTGCCGGAGCGCTGCTGCAAGTGCTTCTGCGTAATCCGCTCGCCGATCCATACGTGCTTGGCGTCTCCGGCGGTGCTGCGGTGGGAGCGTTGCTGACGATCCTCGTCGGCGCTGCCGCGTGGATGACACCGCTCGGAGCTTTCGGAGGCGCGTTCGCGTCGACGGTGATGGTGTTTACGCTGTCGCGCGGCGACGGCGCGTGGTCGCCGACGCGGCTCCTGCTCACTGGAGTGATCGTGGCCGCCGGATGGGCCGCGCTCGTAGCGTTGCTGCTCACGCTCGCTCCCGACGCGCAACTCCGTGGCATGTTGTTCTGGCTCATCGGCGACTTGTCAGCGCCACCCCTCGCATGGACTGCGCTCGCCATGCTCGTGCTGGGAATCGGGGTTGCGCTGCCGTTCGCGCGCGATCTCAATGCGCTTGCGCGGGGGCTCTTTGCCGCGGCGGCGCTGGGCGTCGCGGTGACCCGCCTGCCCTGGCTGTTGTTCTTACTGTCCGCCGCGTTGACCGCGGTCGCGGTCACCACCGCCGGCGCCATCGGTTTCGTGGGGCTTATCGTGCCTCATGCGGTACGCCTGATGCTCGGCAACGATCAGCGCGTGATCCTGCCGGCGTGCGCGCTCGCCGGCGGCGCTCTGCTGCTTATCGCCGACACGCTCTCGCGCGAGGTCGCCGCGCCGACGCAGTTGCCCGTCGGCGTCATCACCGCGCTGCTCGGCGTGCCGGCATTCCTATATCTGCTGGCGCGGGAGCGTCGATGACCGAATCCACGCTGCTTCGTACGCGCGGTCTCGCGGTAACGGTCGCCGGCAAGAGCGTCTGCCGCGACCTCGATCTCTCGATCCGGCGCGGCGAATGCTGGGCCTTGCTGGGACGCAACGGCGCCGGCAAGACGACGCTGCTGCACACGCTCGCCGGATTGCGTGTTTCTGCCGCCGGCAGCATCGACTTCGCCGGAAGGCCGCTCGCCGAGTGGAGCGGCCGAGAGCTCGCGCGCATGCGGGCGCTGCTGCCTCAGGACGACTACGATGCGTTTCCCGCGAGTGTGCTGGAGACGGCATTGATCGGGCGCCACCCGCATCTTTCACGCTGGCAATGGGAGACGCCGCAGGATTATGCGATCGCGCGCGCCGCGCTCGCGGCAGTCGATTTCGCACAGGCGGAGGCGCGCGACGTGCGCACGCTGTCCGGGGGCGAGCGGCGGCGGGTCGCGCTCGCCGCGCTGCTCGCGCAGGAGCCCGATCTGTTCCTGCTCGACGAGCCGGCGAGCCATCTGGATCTCGCCCACCAGCTCGCGTTGCTCGAGCGCTTGACCGCGATCGCCCGCGAGCAGGGAAAGGCGCTGGTGATGGTGTTGCACGACGTCAACCTCGCCGCGCGCTATTGCGACCACACGCTTCTTCTCGATCGCGGCACGGCGGTTGCAGGCGCCGCGGCCGAACTGCTCACGAGCGAGCGACTGAGCGCCCTGTACGGTGTCGCGCTGAGGAGCCTTCGCGACGACGGGCGCAACCTGTTCATAGCCTAGCCGATCGGGTGTCCCGGTCGTACGACGGCGCTGACCACCGGAGCAGCACTGCAGATGGCTTGTAACCCTGCCGCGACGGGGCGCTGGTTCGCTCTCGCCGCCAGGCTTTCGCATCGCTTCTTGATGTATCTCAAGGCATCGCGTGCGGTCCGGTATGACGATAATGGATCTGACGGGGTGTCTTGGGTGTTTCATTACTCCGCCAAGGATCGCCGTTCCGGGACACCTCAGGTCGAGTGGAAAGGAGAACTGGACCATGAATCCAACAATGTTCGAGATCGTTGTGGGCACACTCATGCTGGTCGTGGGCATTGGCCTCATCGTTTGGTTTGCAAGATACCTGGCGGCTGCGTCTGGACGGCGCATGATGCGCATGCTGACGCGTGCCGGTGTCGACCCCGAAGTTGCCAGGCGCGGCGACACGGACGCCATCGTGCGTGACCTGCGCAGCAGGTGCCTCAGGTGCGGATCAGAAGACTTGTGCGACAGGTGGCTCGCCGGAAAAGTCGAAGGCGACAATACCTTCTGCCCCAATGCGCAAATATTTCGCTCGTTGACCAGGGCAGGCGGAAGCATCGCGTCGTCGGACCGAGCGTAGACCACAAGCCTCAGCGACGCAGCCTGGACCTCGCCTCGTCGAGCACAGCGCACAAGCGCTCCATTCCGTCGACGAAACGAGGTCCCGCTCGGTGGAGCAGATTGGCGTCGATGGCGTAGAGGTTGCCACGCTCGACGGCGGGAAGCGTCTTCCACGCGAGCCAGGCGTCGAGCCAAGTCGGCGGCACCGGGCCGTCACCGCCCGCAATGATCGCATCCGGTGCGGCCGCGAGCACCGCTTCGACGCTAACCTGCGGCGCCGGAAGCGCGAGCGACGCGAATATGTTCCGCCCGCCGCACAGTTCGATCGCCGCGCTGATGATATGCGCTCCGCCCACGGTGAAGAGCGGCTGGTTCCAGATCTCGTAGAACACCCGGATCTTTGGCGCGTCGCGCTCGCGCTGTCCCAGCGCAGCGACACGCTCGCGCAGCGCCTCCGCCGCGACGGCCGCGGTTCGCGCGTGCCCGCTGAGCGCGCCCAGGTGCCGGATGTCGTCGGCGATCGCCTCCGGTGTGCGCGGGTCGCTCAAGTAGACGGGGACTCCCAGCGAGCGCAACCGCTCGACCTGCGCCGGCGCGAGGTAGGGCCACGCGACGACCAGGTCGGGTTTGAGCGACAGGATGCGCTCGAGATCAAGCGCTCGCGCGTCTCCCACGCGCGGCAGACGAGCCGCTTCAGGCGGCGCATCCGCGGGCGAGAGCACGCCGACGACTTGCGCGCCCGCGCCCGCGGCGAACAGTAACTCCGTTGCGTGGGGCGCCAAGCTGACGATGCGCTGCGCCGGCACCGGCAGAGCGACCGTCGCACCGCTCGCGTCGATGGCTGCGATGGAAGCGGCTTCGCTCCACGACGTACCCGCGGCCATGCACAGCCACGCAATTAGGCGCCTCAGTCTCCGCATGACTCAGTACCGGTAGCGCACGCCGGCGAAGATGTTCGCTCCGCCCGTGTTGTAATCTGCCGCGAGCTCGTAGTGCTTGTCGAATGCGTTGCCGAGAATCGCGAACAGCGAGCACTGCGGCGCCAGCGCGTATTCGGCATTGAAGTTGACCACGGCGTAGCCACCCATGCGACGCGTGTTGGCCGGGTCCTCGTAGCGCGCCGACAACGCCACGACCTGCACCCCGAGCTGCAACGCTTCGAAGGGATGCGTCACCTGCAACGAGCCATAGGAGCGGGCGCGCCGCGGCAGGAGGTTGCCGGTCGCGTCGTCGTAGGGCCGCTCGAAGTCCAAGCTGGCCTTGACATTGGTGTCGCCGCTCAGCGCCTGCAGTTCCAAGGTCACGCCTTCGAGCGTCGCAGAGGCAATGTTTTGCGGGGCGCAATTGAACTGGGCGTCGCAGCTGAAGACGATCAGGTCGCGAACCTTGTTACGGTACGCGACGACGCCCGCGCTGAGAGCAGCGTCGGAATAGCGAAGCGCCGCCTCGAAGTTGCGCGCCGTTTCGGGCACCAGGTTGGGGTTGGAGAAGCCCGGGTAGTAAAGATCGTTGAAGGTGGGGGCTTTGAAGCCCGTCCCGTAGCTCGCGCTGGCACGCAAGGCCGGCGTGAAGCTGTACGCGTATTCGACGGCGCCGGAAGTCTGGCCGCCGTATTGCGAGCTCTGGTCGCGGCGCAGGTTGGCCTGTAGCGCATTAGCGCCCTCGTGAAGCTGGTAGACGGCGACGATGGCATTGGTGTTTCGCGACGTGACGGCGAAGGCGGCGTCGGTGTCGAGCCGCTCCTCGCGGCGGCTCAGCGCGACCGACAGCGCCCCGAGCGGCAGCGAGAAATCGCTCTGCCACAAGTACTGCCGCTGCACGGTCTTGAACTGCGAAGGCCCGGAGGCGGTCAGCGACACACTGTCGTCGCTCGATGCTCCGGCCCCCAGAGTGCTCTTCCAGAAAGACGCCAGCCGGTTGCTGCTGGCCACCGCATAGCTCTGTACCGTGGTGATGGTGCGGTCGTCGAAGCTCGGGCCTGCGTCGAATTGCGCATTGAGGCGGCTGTAGAACGCCTGAGCCGAGAGCTGCTGCTCCGGCGCGAAGGTGTAAGTAAGGGTGCCGCTGCCGTTGCCGTTGGTGTAACCGTCGTTGTCCGGGTTGTAGCTCGGGTTCGCCGGATTCCATATGGCGCTGAAGCCGGTGCTTTGCCGATAGCCGCCTTGCGCCGCGACGCGCCATGGCCCGGACGTGCCGCTCGCGCCGACGGAGAACTGGCTGGTGTTGTAGGTACCGTAGCCCGCGCTGGCGTTCGCCGCGACGCCGCTTCCCGCGCTTCGCGTGAACACCTGCACGACGCCGCCGATCGCGTCGGCGCCGTACAGGCTGGCGGCCGGTCCCCGCAGGATTTCGATATGATCGATCTCGGAGAGCGGGATCGCCTCGAAGGGTGCGGTGCCGGAGCTCGACGAGTCGACGCGCAGACCGTCGACGAGCAGGAGCGTCTGTCCCGCATTCGCACCGCGCAGGAAAACGCTCGTAGTACTACCCGGCCCGCCGGTGGTGGCGATCTGCACGCCCGGCTGCCGCTGCAGCAGTTCCGCGAGGCCCTGGGCTCCGGCCCGAGCGATTTCCTCGGAGCCGATCACCGTGACGTCGGCGATGATGTCGTTGAGCCGCTGCGGAGAACGCGTCGCGGTGACGGTGATCGGGTCGAGCAGCGCCGCAGCGCCTTGGCCGCAGGCAGCGCCGTTGCCGGCCGCTACCACCGCGACGAGCACCGTCGCGGCATGCCGGTAGTCACGAGTCGTCAAGATCGCTCTCCGCCGCTTAGCGTGCACTCCCGCGCGCGCGAGCGTACCGCAGAGACGTTGGCTTCGCAGGCCATCTCCAGCCTGCGGTCGGGCAGCGCCTCCCGCGATGCGCCCAGCTACGTGGTGCGCGCTCCAGTTTCGAGCGCGCCGCGCAGGCCGGTCTCCGGGCTCGTCGGCTCGGGATCTGCCCGCCTTCCCGTTCCTTCTCGGAACAGTGGCGTGGAAGAGCGATCCCTGAGGACTTCGCCGTTCAAGCCACCGGCTACAAAGTCCTCGCCTGACCTACCGTTGCGGGGGCAGCGCCGGGATGGTCGCGCGATCCGAGGCCGCGACTTCACCAGCTTCCCGTTTCACCCGCCGCGCTTCGAAATCGCGCGAGCGGACACCTGCAATATCCATTATAGCGAGTCAGCAATGCCTCGGCATTGCGCTGCACGGAGTGCTATAATCCTTCCCCCTTTTTGTCGGACTGAGTCCTACAAAACCTGCTTCGTGAGTCGCAAGCTCCACATCCGCACTTTCGGCTGCCAGATGAACGAGTACGACTCGAGCAAGATGGCCGATGTGCTCCGCGCTGCCGACGATCTGGAGCTGACCGAGTTGGCCGACGACGCGGATGTGATCCTATTCAACACCTGCTCGGTACGAGAGAAGGCGCAAGAGCGCGTGTTCCACGATCTGGGCCGGGTGAGGGAGCTCAAGGCGGCCAACCCCGCGCTCATCATCGGCGTCGGCGGATGCGTCGCCAGCCAGGAAGGCGCGCGAATCGTCGCACGGGCGCCTTACGTCGACATCGTTTTCGGCCCGCAGACGCTGCACCGGCTGCCCGAGTTGATCGCGCGACGGCGCTTGACGGGACGCCCGCAGGTCGACGTCGCCTTTCCCGAGATCGAAAAGTTCGATCACCTCCCTCCGCCGCGCGTCGAGGGCGCGAACGCCTTCGTCTCGATCATGGAGGGATGCAGCAAGTACTGCACGTTTTGCGTCGTGCCGTATACGCGGGGCGAGGAAGCCTCGAGGCCCTTCGACGATGTCCTCACCGAAGTCGCCGATCTGACCGACCAGGGCGTCAAGGAAGTCACGCTGCTCGGGCAGAACGTGAATGCCTACCGCGGTTTGATGAGCTCGGGCGAGACCGCCGACTTGGCCACGCTGATCGAGTACCTGGCGGAAATGCCCGGCCTCGAGCGCATCCGCTTCACGACCTCGCACCCCAGGGAGATGACGCAGCGCCTGATCGACGTCTACACCCGCGTGCCGAAGCTCGTGTCGCAGATCCACCTGCCGGTGCAGTCTGGCTCCGATCGCGTGCTCGCCGCGATGAAGCGCGGGTACACCGTGCTCGAGTACAAGTCGATCGTGCGCCGGCTGCGGGCGGCACGTCCGCAGGTGTCGATTTCTTCCGACTTCATCGTCGGCTTTCCCGGCGAGTCGGAAAACGATTTCGAGCACACGCTACGGCTCATCGATGAGGTCGGTTTCGACGGCGCTTTCAGTTTCCAGTACAGCGCGCGCCCGGGAACTCCGGCTGCCGAGTTCGCCGAACAGGTGCCGCGCGACGTGGCTCAGCAGCGTCTGGCGCGGCTGCAGGCAGAGATCGACGCCGGCTATCGCGCTTGCAGCGAGCGCATGATCGGGACGGTCGAGCGCGTGCTGGTGACCGGCAGAGCCGCCAGGAACGCCGACGATCTCGCGGGCCGCACGGAGAACAACCGCGTCGTCAACTTTGGCGGTTGCAGGGACCTGATAGGAGACTATGTCGACGTGCGCATCACGGCCGCGTTGGCACACACGCTGCGGGGCGAGCTGACAGCCCATTGAAAGTTTGTTCGGCGCGGCGCGGCAATAGGGGATGTCGCCCGCATGATTGACGTACTATTGAAGAGGTTCGCAATGTCTAGTTCGAGGTTCCGCAGGCTCCCCGGCCCCTTCGCTGTTCCCACCGCGCTCCTGGCGATCTTGAATGGATGCGCGACCGTTCCCACTCCCGACGCGGCGACTGTCGCGGCAGCGGCCGTTGCCGCGACGACCGCTGCCGAGGCGGCGTCCGGCAACGCGACGCCGGGGCCTGCATCGACCAACGGGCGCACGGGATCCAACGCGCCTGCGGTCGCAGCGGCGGCTGCGGCGGCCGCTGCGGCCGCTGCCGGCCAGCAGAAGCCGTTCGCTGAAGTCGTCAAGGACGCCAATGAGCTCCCCGGGTTCTTCGTGCTCTGGACCAAGGACGAGAAGGTCTGGTTGGAAATCAAGCCCGAACAGTTCGACCAGCCGTTCTTCCTGCAGATCAACCGGACCCACGGCATCGGCGAGCGAGACGTGTTCTGGAGCCCGATGCTGCGCTCGTACATCGCGGAATTCCACCGCGTGGGCAATCTGATCCAGTTGATCGCCAAGAACACGCAGTTCTTCGCGACCGAGGGCACGCCGCTCGCCCGTGCGGTGCGCGAGAATTCGAGCGACAGTCTGTTATCCGCGGTGCCAGTTGCGAGTCTCGCGCATCCGGAGCGCAAGTCGGTGCTGATCGAAGCCAACGCGCTGTTGCTTGCCGACATCCCGATGGGCTCAACGGCTCTTGAGAGCGCTTATCGAATCTCCTACGCATTCGACGCCCGCAATTCCAGCTTCAACGCAACGCATAACACGGCGGACCTGACCGGACTGGGGGTAACGGCGCACTACTCGGTTTCTCGCATCGCGTCGCTTCCGTCGACGGCCAACGCGCCGCAGGCCGCTCCACCCGCGCATCTCGAGGACCCGCGCAGTCTTTTCCTCGGCTACTACTACAGCCTGGCCAAGCTGCCTTCGCTGATGCGCCCGCGCCTTGCCGACGATCGGCTGGGTCATTTCGTAGTGCGCCGCTGGGACTTCTCCAGCGACATCGCCAAGTTCCCCGAGGTCCACTACGTCCAGCGCTGGCGCCTCGAGAAGAAAGATCCGGCAGCGGAACTCTCCGAGCCTGTACAGCCCATCGTCTACTGGCTCGACCGCAACATCCCCGAGAAATACCGCGAAACCGTCAAGGCCGGCATTCTCGAGTGGAACAAGGCATTCGAGAAGATCGGCTTCAAGGATGCGCTGCATGTGGAAATCCAACCAGACAACGCCGATTTCTCTACCGCCGATGCCCGCCACGCGTCGGTGCGCTGGGTCGTGCGCGACGACATTGGGGCTGCGGCGATCGGCCCGAGGCGCTTCGATCCGCGCACCGGCGAGATTCTGGATGCCGACATCGAGATCGAGGATGCCTGGACAAGGCTGCTGCGGCGGCGGGCGACGGAACAGTTTCCGTCGCGCCAGGCGCACGCTTCGAGCGACGGCAACTTCTGCGAGTACGGCGACGCCGCCGTCGAAGAAATGGCTTTCGCGCTCGATCTGCTGGTGGCTCGCGGCGAGATCGACGCCGACGGCCCCGAAGCCGAACGCTACGTGCGGGCGACGCTCAAGGACATAGTCACCCATGAAGTCGGCCACACCCTGGGGCTGCAGCACAACTTCCGCGCGTCGACCATCTACACGCAGAAGCAGTTGAGCGACCCCGAGTTCACCAAGGCGAACGGCATCGGCGGTTCGGTGATGGACTACAACGCGGTCAACCTGGCGCTCCAGGATGAGCCCCAGGGAGACTACGTAATGCAGACCATCGGGCCCTACGACTACTGGGCGATCGAATACGCCTACAAGCCGATCGCGCCCGAGCAGGAAAAGGAGGAGCTCGAGCGGATCGCCGCGCGCAGCGGCGAGCCGCAGCTCGCCTTCGGCAACGACGTCGACGCCGGCTTCGGGGGTGCGGCCGAGGGCATGGATCCACAGGTCAACCGCAGCGACATAGGCAGCGATCCGTTGGAATACGCAGCAAGGCGCATCAAGCTCTCGCGCGAGCTCTGGGACCGGCTGCAGGCGCGGCAATTGAAGCCAGGCGAGAGCTACGACATGCTGCGCCGGAATTTCCTGACCGGCCTGGATCAGGTCGGCAACGCCTCCGTCGTCGCCGCCAAGTACGTCGGCGGGGTTGTCTACGTGCGCGACCACGCCGGCAGCGGCCGCGAGCCGTTCACTCCCGTACCCGCCCAACGCCAGCGCGCCGCGCTCAAGCAGATCTCGGAGGGTCTGTTGTCGGTGGACAGTTTTCGCTTGAAGCCCGAGTTCGTGCGGCGGATGACCGTGGATCAATTCGACCGGTTCCGCGATGACGCGGGCTCGAGCGTCGGCATCGCGCCAGACATCTCGCTCACTTCGCGGATGCTCTCGTTGCAGCGCTCCGTGCTCGACCAGCTCATGAGCGATGGCGTCGCGACGCGCATCGAGGAGGGCGCGTATCGCTATGCGAAGTCCGAGCAGGTTTTCCACCTGTCGGAGCTCTACGCCACGCTGCAGGACGCCATCTGGAGCGAGCTCAAGAGCGGGCGCGACATCTCGGTGTTCCGGCGCAATCTGCAGCGGGAGCACCTAAGGCGCGTCGCCGCCGTCCTGCTGCGGCCGTCGCAGAGCATGCAGGCCGATGCCCGGGCGCTGCAGCGCGAGAACGCCAAGGATCTGCTCTCGCTCATCCGGGCGGCGATGACCAAGCCGTCATTGTCCCAGGAAGCGCGTGCCCATCTCGCCGAATGCGAGAACACGCTCGCAGAGGCCTTGAAGGCCCCGTTGCAGCGGCCGGGCGCATAGGTTATAGGGCCTGGTTTGGCAAGACCGCAAACCGTCGAGCTGGAGCTTTCTCCCGTCGACAACCGCGCGCTCGCGAACCTTTGCGGCGCGCTGGACGCCAATCTGCGCCAGATCGAAGCGGCGCTCGATGTCGCGATCGCGCGTCGAGGCGCCACCTTCACCGTGCGCGGCGCGGCATCGCAGCTCGAGCGGGCCGCGGCCGCCTTGCGGCGCTTCTACGCGCAGGCGCAGGAGCCGCTCACCGTAGACGACGTGCAGCTCGGCTTGATCGAGCTCTCCACGCGGCGCGAGGCGACCTCGACCCCGGGCGCGGTCGCTGCCGACGACGCTGCGCCGCTTCTGCGCACGCGCCGCGCCGACCTGCACGGTCGCACGCCCAACCAGATTCTGTATTTGAAGCACATCCAGGAGCACGACATCACCTTCGGCACCGGGCCCGCCGGCACCGGCAAGACCTACCTCGCCGTGGCCTGCGCGGTGGACGCGCTCGAGCGCGACGTCGTGAAGCGGCTGGTGCTGGTGCGGCCCGCCGTCGAGGCCGGCGAGCGGCTTGGCTTCCTTCCCGGCGACATGGCGCAGAAGGTCGATCCATACTTGAGGCCACTCTACGATGCGCTCTACGACCTCTTGGGCTTCGACAAGACGGCCAAGCTCTTCGAGCGCAACACCATCGAGATCGCGCCGCTTGCCTACATGCGGGGCCGCACGCTCAACCACTCGTTCATCATCCTCGACGAGGCTCAGAACACGACGCCCGAGCAGATGAAGATGTTCCTTACCCGCATCGGCTTCGGCACCAAGGCGGTGATCACCGGCGACGTAACGCAGATCGACCTGGCGCGCGGTCAGAAAAGCGGGCTCATCGAAGCGCGGAGGATTCTCGCCGACGTGCGCGGCATCGCGTTCACCGAGTTCACCAGCGCCGATGTCGTCCGGCATCCGCTGGTGCAGAGAATCATCTCCGCGTACGAGAAGCAGACGCAGGACGATCGCGGCGAGGCGTCCGGCGCATCGCGGCGTGCCGAGCGTTGAGCGTATGGCGCAGCCGTATCGGGCGTCGCGGCGCCCGCGTCTATCTCTCGCGGTCCAATACGCTACCGAAAACGACGACCTGCCGGCACGTCCCTTGCTTCGCCGCTGGCTCGCGGCCGCGCTCGAACGCGATGCAGCGGTGACGCTGCGCTTCGTTGGCGCCGACGAGGCTCGCGCGCTCAATCGCCGCTATCGCGGAAGAGACGTTCCCACCAACGTGCTCGCGTTCGTGTACGATGACGACTGTGGGGGTGACATCGTGCTGTGCGCGCCGGTGTTGAGACGCGAGGCGCGGCAGCAGAACAAGGCGCTCGCCGCCCACTGCGCGCATCTGGTCGTTCACGGCATGTTGCACCTGCAGGGTTACGATCATCACCGCACCGCCGACGCGACCCGGATGGAGGCGCGCGAGGTGGATATCCTCTCCGGCCTGGGCTTTGCCGATCCCTACGCGGCGCCCCGCCGACGTCGATGAGCAACGAAACTGCCGACCGGAGCGCGCTCAAGCCGACGCTGCTCGAGCGGCTCTCCGCGTTCCTCACCCGCGAGCCGGAAGACCGCGAAGAGCTGCTGGCGGTCCTCCACGGAGCGTTCGAGCACAAGCTGCTCGACGCCGACGCGTTGTCGATCATCGAGGGCGCGCTGCAGGTCTCGGAGATGACAGTGCGCGACATCATGATTCCGCGCTCGCAGATGGATGTCGTCTCCATCGACGACGACCCGGAGCGGTTCATACCGTTCGTGCTGGAGACCCATCATTCGCGCTTCCCGGTGATTGGAGAGAACAAGGACGATGTGGTGGGAATCCTGCTCGCCAAGGAGCTGCTGAACTTCTATCGTGATCGCGAAGCCTTCAATCTACGGGACACCCTGCGTCCGGCGGTCTTCGTCCCGGAGTCCAAGCGGCTGAATGTGTTGCTCCGCGACTTCCGCGCCAACCGCAACCACATCGCGATCGTCGTCGACGAATATGGCGGCGTCTCCGGCCTCGTGACCATCGAGGATGTGCTGGAGCAGATCGTCGGCGAGATCGCGGACGAATACGACTACGACGAAGCCGAGGACAACATCATTCCCGAAGCTGGCGGGCGCTATCGCGTGAAGGCGCAGACCGAGATCGCCGACTTCAATCAGGCGCTGGGGTCCGACTTCGCCAGCGACGAGTTCAACACGGTCGGAGGCCTTGTGCTGCAGGCGTTCGGGCGGCTGCCCAAACGAGGCGAGTCGACGAATATCGACACGTTCCGCTTCAAGGTGGTCCGCGCCGATAGCCGCCGCATCTATACCTTGGAGGTCGATCGGCTGGCGCCGCTACCGGAGCAGGGTACGAGCGCGGGCGCCGCTTGATGGCGCTGTCCGCGTTTGGCGCGCTGCTCCTCGGCATCGCAACCGTCTTCGGCTTTGCTCCGTTCGGTGCATCGGCGCTGCCGATACTGACGCTCGCGGGCCTCTTCGCGCTGTGGCGGCAAGCAGCAACTCCGCGCGCCGCTGGATGCATCGGGTTCGCGTTCGGTGCCGGCCTGTTCGGTGCAGGCGTTTCATGGGTGTATGTCGCGCTCTCCGCATTCGGCGAGATGCCGCCCGTGCTCGCCGCGATGGCAACGGTGTGCTTCTGTGCATACCTGGCGCTGTTTCCGGCCCTCGTCGGCTGGTGTTCGGCGCGACTCGCGCCGATAGGCTCGGGCGTGCGGCTGGTGCTCGCCGCACCGCTGTGGACGCTCGCTGAATGGCTTCGGAGCTGGCTCCTGTCCGGGTTCACCTGGCTCTCGATCGGCTATTCGGAGCAAACCGCGGCTCTGGCCGGCTACGCACCCATCGGAGGGGTGCTTCTGGTGAGCCTCGCCATCGCGTCAGCGGCAGCGCTGCTGGTGCACGCTGCGCTCGCGGTCGAGGAGCGGCGTCTTCCCGTCGCCGCAATCGATGTTGCAGCATTGCTTGCCGCCGGCGCCGTGGGTGTCGCGCTGTCAACGGTCGAATGGAGCCGCCCTGCGGAGGAACTCATCGCGGTGAGCCTGGTCCAGGGGAACATCCCTCAGGACGTCAAGTTCGATCCGCAGTACCGGGCTAGCTCGCTCTCGACCTACGCCGATCTGGTCGCCCGCGCGAAGGGTCGGCTGATCGTGCTCCCCGAAAGCGCCTTGCCGATGTTCGCCGACGAAGTGCCCGCCGACTACGTCGCCGGGCTGCGCGAGGTCGCGCGCAAGAACGGCGGCGACATACTGCTCGGCTTGTTCTTCTTCGAGCCACGTACCAGCGCCGATGAAGACGACCGCTACTTCAATACCGTGGTCAGCGTAGGCGCCGCCACGACGCAGGTGTATCGCAAGCGCCACCTTGTGCCGTTCGGGGAAACGATCCCGCTTAAGCCGCTTTTTGGCTGGTTCATCCGCGGCGTGCTTAACATCCCTCTTGCGGATCAGACGCCCGGGGCGGCGTACCAGGAACCGTTTGCCGTCGCCGGCGAGCGCGTGGCGGTCAACATCTGCTATGAGGACGCGTTCAGCGATGTGATCAATCGTTCGTTGCCGGAGGCCACGCTGCTGGTGAACGTCACCAACGACGCCTGGTACGGGCGCTCGCTTGCCGCCGAGCAGCACGAGCAGATTGCCGCGATGCGCGCGCTCGAAACCTCGCGGCCGATGCTGCGCGCGACCAACACCGGCATCACCTCGATCATCGATCATCATGGAGCCGAGTTGGCGCGCCTGCCCTGGTTCAGCCGCGGCGTGCTCGAGGGCCGGATTGCCGGTCGCACCGGAACGACTCCCTACGTGCGCTTCGGCGATACCGTGGTGGTCCTCGCCGCCCTGCTCCTGGTGGGGGCCGCGTTGCTCATCCGCCGGCTCGCCTGAACTCCTGCGGCACGTTTGGTTGCCGCGCATTCATCCCGTAAAATCAAGCCCTTTCCCGGGCTGACGCACATCCATGCTCACCTTTCAGCAGGTGATCCTAAGGCTCCAGGATTACTGGGACCGGCAGGACTGTGCCCTCCTGCAGCCCTACGACATGGAAGTCGGCGCGGGAACCTCGCACACCGCGACGTTCCTGCGCGCGCTCGGTCCCGAGCCGTGGCGCGCCGCATACGTGCAGCCGTCGCGCCGCCCGAAGGACGGCCGCTACGGCGAGAATCCGAACCGAATGCAGCACTACTTTCAATACCAAGTCGTGCTCAAGCCCTCGCCCCCTGACATTCTCGATCTCTACCTCGGGTCGCTCAAGGCGCTGGGCCTCGACCTCAAGACCAACGACGTGCGCTTCGTCGAGGACGACTGGGAGAACCCGACATTGGGCGCTTGGGGCCTGGGCTGGGAAGTCTGGCTCAACGGCATGGAAATCACCCAGTTCACCTACTTCCAGCAAGTGGGCGGTCTCGATTGCAGGCCGATCACCGGCGAAATCACGTATGGCCTCGAGCGCCTCACGATGTATCTGCAGGGTGCGGAGAATGTGTTCGATCTCATCTGGACCGAGTGGAAGGACGGCGATACGCGACGGCAGCTCAAGTATCGCGACGTGTACCACCAGAATGAGGTCGAGCAGTCGGCTTATAACTTCGAATACTCCAACGCACCGAGGCTCTTCGAGCTATTTTCCTTGTTCGAATCGGAGGCAAAGCGTTTGCTCGAAGCGAAGCTGCCGCTGCCCGGATACGAGATGATCCTCAAGGCGGCGCATACCTTCAACCTGCTCGACGCGCGCGGCGCGATCTCGGTCACCGAGCGCGCCGCCTACATCGGCCGCATCCGCGCGCTCTCGAGGCTCGTGGCCCAGGCATATTACGAATCACGCGAGGCGCTGGGCTTCCCGATGCTCGAAGCGCAAGCAGAAGGAGCCAGCTAGTGGCCAGCGCGACGCTGCTGGTCGAGCTTTTCACCGAGGAGCTACCGCCCAAGGCGCTCAAGCGCCTGGGCGAAGCTTTCGCCGAGGGCGTTGCCTCGGGGTTGCGCGAGGGCGGATTCTTAACCCCCGACAGCAGGACGACTTCTTACGCCACGCCGCGGCGGCTTGCGGTGTCGGTGTCGCAAGTCCGGGACGAAGCCGAGGACAGCGAGGTTATTCAAAGGCTGATGCCTGCTGCGAGCGCAGCCGATGCGGCAGGCGCCGCGACACCAGCGCTGCGCAAACGCCTCGACAAGCTTGGCCGCGGTCACCTGGCCGACGGCTATCCCAATGCCTGGAACGGCCCGGATCACCTCTACGTGGAGTCCGACGGCAAAGCGGATTACGTCTGGCTGCGATCGATTGCCAAAGGCGGAAGCCTCAGAGTCGGTCTTCAGAGCGCGCTTGAGGAGACGATCGAGCGGCTCCCGATCCCCAAGGTGATGAGCTACCAGCTATCCGACGGCACGACGGTCAAGTTCGTTCGGCCGGCGCATCGATTGGTCGCGCTGCACGGTGCCGACGTCGTGCCCGTCTCGGTGCTCGGACTCAAGGCCGGACGCACGACCGGCGGTCACCGCTTCCTGGTGCGCGCCGATATCGACTTCGCGTCGGCGGAAGCGTACGAGCCCACGCTCGAAGCGGAAGGCAAGGTCGTCCCGAGCTTCGCCAAGAGGCGCATCGAGATCGTTGCAGGGCTTGAGCGCGCCTCGGAGCACGCGCGCGTGCTCATGCCCGACGAATTGCTCGACGAGGTGACAGCGCTGGTCGAATTGCCGAGCGTTTACGCGGGGTCCTTCGACAGGGCCTTCCTGGACGTGCCGCAAGAGTGCCTGGTTCTTACCATGCAGCAGAACCAGAGGTTTTTTCCGCTGGCCGACGAGGCGGGGAGGCTCAGGCATCGCTTCCTGCTGGTGAGCAACCTGCGCGTCGACGATCCTTCCGCCATCGTGCACGGGAACGAGCGGGTGCTGCGTGCGCGGCTGGCCGATGCCAAGTTCTTCTACGACCAGGATCGCAAGGTGAAACTCGAGGCGCGCGTGCCGCGCCTCGCATCGGTCGTCTACCATAGCAAGCTCGGCTCCCAGCTCGACCGGGTGCAGCGCCTTCGAGCGATCGTCGCTGGAGTCGTCAGCCAGACCGGCGCCGACCCCGCGCTTTCGGACCGGGCAGCGGTGCTCGCCAAAGCCGATCTGATGACCGAGATGGTGGGCGAGTTTCCCGAGCTGCAGGGAACCATCGGCCGCTATTACGCGCTGCACGACGGCGAGGACGCTGCGGTCGCAGACGCGATTGCGCAGCATTACTGGCCGCGCCACGCGGGCGACGCGCTGCCCCAGGGGCCGGTGGCGACGGCCGTCGCCTTGTCGGACAAGCTCGAGCAATTGACGGGCATGTTCGGCATCGGTCAGGTCCCGAGCGGAGACAAGGATCCCTTCGGCCTGCGGCGCAGCGCGCTGGGCGTCGTCCGCATCCTGATCGAGGGACGGCAGCGGGTCCCGCTTTCCGCACTGGTCAATGTCGCCTTCGCGGCCCACGCGCTGCCCGTAACCACTCCGGCGCGAGAGGCCTTGCTCGATTTCGTCTACGAGCGCCTGCGCGGCTACCTGCGTGAGCTCGGCTCGACGACAAACCAGGTCGCAGCCGTCATCGACTCGCACCCGGACTTCATCGATGACCTTCCGGCGCGCCTCGAGGCGGTACGCCTTTTCGAAGCGCTGCCCGAGGCACAGGCGCTCTCCGCCGCCAACAAGCGCATCGTCAACATCCTGAAGAAATCCGGAGGCGAGTCGGCGGCCGCCGTCGATCGGTCGCTCCTGGCCGAGGCAGCCGAGCACGAGCTTTACCTTACGTTTCAGAGGCTCGACCCGAATGTGGCGGAAGCGTGCGCGAGCGGGGGCTACGCCGGCGCGTTGAAGGCGCTCGCGATCACCAAACCGGCGGTCGATCGCTTCTTCGACGACGTTCTGGTGATGGCGGACGACCCGGCGGTGCGCGCCAACCGCCTCGCGTTGCTGCGCGGCGTAGCGCAGACCATGAACCGGGTCGCCGACATCTCCAAGCTTGCAATGTGACGGGAAGCGCTTGGTTCACTTCATCTCCGACCTGGTCGCTCCTACCCGCCACGCGCGGCTGATCATCCTCGACCGCGACGGCGTCATCAACTACGACAGCGAGCAGTACATCAAGTCGCCCGACGAGTGGCGCCCCATCCCCGGGAGCCTCGAAGCGATTGCGAGGCTCAATCACGCAGGCTTCCGCGTGGTGGTGGCGACCAACCAATCGGGGCTTGGGCGCGGCCTGTTCGACATGGCGACGTTGATCGCGATTAACGAAAAGATGCACAAGGCGCTCGCAGTCTGCGGCGGACGCATCGACGCGATTTTCTACTGCCCCCACCCGGCCGAGTCGAACTGCGACTGCCGCAAGCCCAAAGTCGGTATGTTCGAGGAGATCTCTCGCCGCTTCGGCGTGAACCTCACCGGCGTTCCCTGTGTAGGCGACAGCGTGCGCGATCTGCAGGCCGCGGAGGCGAGCCAGGCGCAGCCGATCCTGGTGCTGACCGGCAAGGGCGAGAAGACCCTGCGCGACGGCGACTTCCCGAAAAACACGGTGATCTTTCCCGACCTGGCTTTCGCAGTGACCGCGCTGCTCGCGGAAGAGTGACCCAGGTCTGACTCCTGCGATGTCGGCGTTGCGCTCGTGGCTCTTCGCGCTGTTCCAGGCTGTCGTCACGCCGATCTACGCCACCCTGGTGTTGCTGTCGTTCTGGGTTCCCCCGCTGCCGCGCTTCCGCTTCATCACCGGCTGGTGCTACATCAACCTTCTGGCCGCGCGCTGGATCTGCGGCATCCGCCATCGGGTGATCGGCAGCGAAAACATTCCGCCGCCCGGCAACCCGCACATCGTCATGTCCAAGCATTCATCGACCTGGGAGACGCTCGAGCTTAATTTTCTGTTTCCCCCGCTCGCCTTCGTCGCCAAGAAGGAGTTGCTGTCCATTCCGTTCTTCGGCTGGGCCTTTACCCTGGCTTCGCCGATCACCATCGACCGCAAGGCCGGACAGGATGCAATGACGCAGATCGTCACCCAGGGCCGCGAGCGGACTGCGCAAGGCTTCTGGATCGTCGTCTATCCCGAGGGAACCAGGATCAGGGCGGGTACGCGCGCGCGCTACAAGACCGGGGGCGCGCGCCTGGCCATCGAGCTCGGTGTGCCGATCCTCCCCGTAGCGCATAATGCCGGCTATTTGTGGCCCAAGGGCGTTCTCGGAAAGCGGCCCGGTGTGATCACGGTTTCGATTGGTCGGCCGGTCAGCCCCGAGCGCAAGGACGTGCAACAGCTGATGACCGAGGTCGAAACCTGGATCGAGAGCGAGGTCGCGCGGCTGGGCAATCCGTTGCAGCCAGGCGGCGACCGGCGCGCGTGAGGGGAGCCAGCGCGAGTCCGCGCAGCGTCGAGCTTGCCGGCCGCGTCGTGGTCTACCGGCTGTTTCGTACGCGCCGCCGGTCGATCGGCATGCTCATCGACCAGAGCGGGCTCACGGTTCGCGCGCCATCGTGGGTTCCGCTGCGCGAGATCGAGCTCGCGCTCAGCGAACGCGCCGACTGGATCCTGAGGACTCTCGAGGAGTGGCAGGGCCGCGATCGCGAGACGCTGCCAACCGAGTGGCGCGAAGGGGCGGCGCTCCTCTATCAAGGTCGGCCGTTGAGGCTCGCGCTGTTCACCGCACGGCGGAAGAAGATCGCCGCCGACCTGCTGCACGTGACGGTGTCGCACCCCAATCCCGATGACCAAGAGGAAATCGGCGAATTCGTCGGTCGCTGGCTCAAGGAGCAGGCGCTGGCCATGCTCGCCCCTCGCGTTGCGCACTTCGCGAGCCGCTTGAGCGCTCCGCCGCCGCGTGTGAAGCTGTCCAACGCACGCGCGCAGTGGGGTAGCTGCAACCACAAGGGAGAAATCAGCCTCAACTGGCGGCTCGTGCAACTGCCCCCGCGGCTCGCCGATTACATCGTCGCCCACGAGGTTGCTCACCTGGTCGAGCTCAATCACTCGCCGCGCTTCTGGGCGCTGGTGGAGTTCCTGCTTCCAGGCCATGCGGAGGCACGGCGGGAGCTTGACGCCCTCACTCCTTCACTGGGCTAGGGCGAAGGTAACGCAGGGAGCGAAACTGAGATCCCCGCTTGCTCGTGCAGGAGCCGTGTTAGCGTAGCGCCGAGTTCCGTGGCGTTCCTGGTGTCTCGCCAGGCGCCGCGTTCGCTTCGGAAATGGAAGCCACCCGCTTTGGCGGCCACCCAGAGCTCGCGGTTCGGCACATGGCGGTTGACGATCAACTTGCCGCCGGCGGCGCAGTCGAGCGTCAGGACGCCGTCGTTGATTTCCCAATCGAGGTCCGCGCCGGAGGCATCGAGCGCCGTCGCGATCGCCTCGAGCACGCGATCAGTAAGCGCTATGAACTCGCTCTCTCCAGTCATCGGAACGCATTACAGTCGCGTGGTAGACTGCAGCGCCATGTATTGGTGCGTTGCATAGTGCTCCACATGTTACGCCGTTCTACGGCTGCGCTCCTCGCGGTGGCTGTCGCCGCCTGCGGAATCAAGGGACCATTGAAGTTGCCGCCCGCACCGCAACCCGCGCCGGTGCCCGCCGCGCCAGCTTCGCCGCCGCCCGCGCCGGCCGACGGGCCTTCGTCCTACCTTCCCGCCGCGCCCGGCGAAAACAAATAGTGAGTCCCTTCGCGTACCGTAACGGCGAGCTCACCGCCGAAGGGCTGCCGCTTGCCGCCATTGCCGCCCGATTCGGCACGCCGTGCTATGCCTATTCGCGCGCCGCGCTCGAGGAGGCGTTCCGCGGCTTCGACGCGGCGTTCGCCGGGATTCCGCATCTGGTCTGCTACGCGGTCAAGGCCAATCCGAACCTCGCGGTGCTCAATCTGTTCGCGCGTCTGCGCAGCGGCTTCGACATCGTTTCGGGCGGCGAGCTGGCGCGCGTAGTCGCTGCAAGAGGCGACCCCGGGAAGATTGTGTTCTCCGGCGTTGGCAAGACCGACGCTGAGATCCTTCGCGCGCTGGAGCAGCCGATTCTGTGCTTCAACGTCGAGTCGGCGAGCGAGCTCGCCCGCCTCGAGGCCTTGGCGAGCCGGCTGGGCAAGCGCGCACCCGTGAGCTTCCGGGTCAATCCCGATGTCGACCCGAAGACTCACCCGTATATCTCGACCGGGCTCAAGGAGAGCAAGTTCGGCATAGCCATCGACGAGGCGCCGCAGCTCTACCGCCATGCTGCCAAGCTCGCGCACGTAGCCGTGCTCGGCATCGACATCCACATCGGCTCGCAGATCACTGCCCTCGAGCCGCACGTCGAGGCCGCGTCCAAAGCCTTCGCGCTGGTCGACCGGCTTGCCTCCGAAGGGATCCGCTTGGAGCACATCGACTTAGGCGGCGGCTTGGGCATCCGCTACCGCGACGAGCAGATTATCGATCCCGCAGATTACGCGCGCGCCATCGTGCGCCTGCGTGGCGAGCGGCCCCTCAAGCTGCTGATGGAACCTGGTCGCTTCCTGGTTGGAGAGGCGGGAATCCTGCTCACGCGTGTCGAATGCCTGAAGCCTGGCGCAGCCAGGAACTTCGCGATCGTCGATGCGGCGATGAACGACCTGCTGCGCCCCGCGCTGTACGAGGCGTGGCACGACGTCCTTCCGGTGCGGCCGAGGGCGGAAACGCCGCTGCTGTGGCAGATCGCCGGGCCTGTCTGCGAGAGCGCGGATTTCCTCGCTCGCGACCGCAGTCTCGCTCTCGCCGAGGGCGACCTTCTCGCGATCTGTTCAGCGGGCGCATACGGGATGGCGATGAGCTCCAACTACAATTCCCGCCCACGTGCCGCAGAAGTCATTGTCGATGGGGCAACCGCGCATTTGGTGCGCCCTCGCGAGGTCGTCGAAGAACTCTACGAGCGCGAATCGCTGCTGCCATGAGCGCCTGTTTGCGGTGAAAATGCGCTGTGCAAATTCGCAACAGTGACGCTCAGCGTCACCCGAAACCGCAATTAAATCTTGTATTTCGAAAAAAAATGGCTAGAATTCAGGCAGCAGGTGTCGCTGGATTTGTCAAGAGGTGCAGCAAACTTTCTGACCGAGTCAGCGAAAACCTGCGATGAAGCAGAAGCACCGATAACAGTTTGTGCAACTCAGACAGGAGAACTGAACGATGGCTGACATGATGACGATGGCGTCTCCGGCAATCCCTGCGGCGCCGAAGAAGGCAGCGAAGAAGAAAGCTAAGAAGAAAGCGGCGAAGAAGAAAGGCTCACCGAAGAAGGCCGCCAAGAAGAAGGCCGCCAAGAAGAAGAAGACCACGAAGAAGAGGAAAGCGAAAAAGAAAGCTGCCCCGAAGAAGAGGAAGGCCGCCAAGCGCAAGGCCAAGAAGGGCGCCAAGCGCAGACCTGCCAAGAAGAAAGCTGCAAAGAAGAGAAAAGCCCCCAAGCGCAAGAAAGCGCGCAAGGCGAAGAAGCTCTAAGCTTCGGCAGGCAAACCGTTCATCGCGTGGTTGGCGATGGACACCCAAAACAGGCGATGCGAGAGTGTCGCCTGTTTTGCTTTAGCGAGATGTTGAGGCCGAGGGTTGCTTGCCGGCAGCGATCCGCGGGCCGCCAGCAGGCGCCGCCTTGGCACTCGCTTTCCGCGTCGAAGGGCTCGCGGGCGCGGCTTTCTTGGTCTTGGCCTTCGTGCCCGCCCCACCGGAATCGCTGACGATCCGCAGCCGCTGGCCCGGCACGAGCGTGTTGCCCAGACCCGCGTTCCAGGTCTTGAGCTCTTGCTGCGTGACGCCGTAGCGAGTGGCAATTCCCGACAGGGTTTCTCCCTTGGCGACACGGTGGAACACGGTGCGGCCGCTGGACACCGTCGTGAACACCGTGTTCTGCAAGCTCGCAATGGTTGCATCGGATGGCGCCTGCGTAGGCACGAGGATCGCGTGGCCTGCAGGCACCGTCGCGCGCGATCCGATCCCGTTGACCACGCGTAACGTCTCCAGCGGCAGACCGAACCGTACGGCCACTTGCGGCAGGGTCTCCCCGGCCTTGAGCTTGTACGCTTGCCACGTGACCATCGGCTGGTTGGACAGCTCGAGCTTTGCGGCGAACAGTTCTGCCTTGTCGTAGGGAAGCAGGATGCTGAATTCGTCGGCGCCGGCGATCACCGGCCTGTTGTGCTGCGGATTGAGCGACAGGAAGTCTTCTAGCGGCATCTCCGCCAGCTCGGCGGCAATCTTGACGTCCATCTTCTTAGTCGTTCGCACGACGGTGAAGTAGGGCGCATCGGGCAGGTCGCCCAAGTCGAGGCCGTAAATCTCCGGATCATTGACGATGTTCTTGACTGCCTGCAGCCTCGGCACGTAGTCCCGGGTTTCCGCAGGCATCTTGAGGCTGAGATAGTCAGTTGGCTTGCCTCGCCTGGTGTTGTCGGCGATTGCCCGGCGCACCGTCCCTTCGCCGCAGTTGTATGCAGCGAGCGCCAGGTACCAGTCGCCGAACTCGGCGTAGAGCCTTTGCAAGTAATCGAGCGCGCCGTCGGTGGCGGCCACGACGTCCCTGCGCTCGTCGAACCACCAGTTCTGCTTCAGCCCGTAGAGCTTGCCAGTCGAGGGAATGAACTGCCAGATGCCCGAGGCGCGGCTGCGCGAGTACGCCATCGGGTTGTAGGCGCTCTCGATCATCGGCAACAGGGCGATTTCCAACGGCATGCCCCGCTTTTCGACTTCGCCCACGATGTAGTAAAGGTAGAGACCGCTGCGACCGACCATGCGTGCCACGTAATCGGGTCGTGTCGCATACCAGTCCTCGGCTTGGTTGACTCGCGGCGACTCGAGGTTCGGAATCGAAAAGCCCAGCCGGAGGCGCGTCCACAGGCCGCCGTATTCGGAGCGCAGCTGCAGCGTGGCATTCGTCACGCCATCCGGGTCGCCGCCGGTTGCCCGGTAGGCGGGCAGTTCCTTTTCCGGCGGCGTTGGCGGAGCCTCCGGGACCTGCTCGGGCGGGGGCGAAAAGGCGATCGGCCCCGTCGGCAGGCTCGGCGCGGTCGCGCACGCGGATATCCCGAGCGCGACGCACATCGTGATAAGCGGGCCTTGTCTACGCAGCGCAGTTGGCTCGTACGAGGGCAAAGTGGGGTGATGTTGGGGCGAAGCAGCGCTCCCGTCAAGGCAAGGCCGCCCGGCCACTACAAGGCGTTCTTCCAGGCGCGAAGCTCCGCAAACACGGCCACGCGGTTGGCGAGCGGCCGGCCCGCATGCCGCTGCGCTGCAGCGCAGACGGCGGGCTCGCGGGTGCGCAGGAACGGATTGGTGAGGCGCTCTTCGGCGATCGTCGAAGGAAGCGTCGGCAAGCCGCGCTCGCGCTTCGACCGCTCGCGTGCTTCGCGCGCCCGCAACGCCTGACTTTCCTGCTCTACGACCAGCGCGAACTTGAGGTTCGAGAGTGTGTACTCGTGGCCACAATAGACGCTGACCTTGTCGGGCAGCGCGGCGAGTTTGTCCAGAGAGGCAACCATCTGCGCGGGTGTTCCCTCGAACAGTCGCCCGCAGCCGGCGGCGAACAGCGTGTCGCCGCAGAACAAGATGTCGTCGCCCACATAGGCGATGTGACCCGACGTGTGCCCGGGAATGTCGAGCACCGAAAAGCGGCAGCCCACTCCAGGGACTGTGATCGAGCGGCCCTGAGCGAGCGCGTGGGTGCGGCCAGGGATGGTTTCGTGCGCGGGTCCGAAGACCGGAACCGGCCAGCGCGCCACCAGATCCCGCACCCCGCCGACGTGGTCGCCGTGATGATGCGTGGCGAGGATCGCCGAGAGCGCGATACCCTCGCGCTCGAGATATGCGATCACCGGCGCCGCATCTCCCGGATCGACCACCGCAGCGGCCGCACCCTCGCGCAAGAGCCAGATGTAGTTGTCGGCGAACGCGGGGATGGGGATAATCGCCGCCATGGCGGAATCTTCGGCAGCGCCGGCAGGCGTGTCAACGGGAACGCTGGCCGAGTGGTTCGCGACCCCGCTCGGCCGCTACTGCTGCGCGCGGGAGCAGGCGTACTTCGATTGCACGCTCGTGGACATCTTCGGCTTCAATGCGCTGCAGATCGGGGTGCCGGAGTGCCCTTTCCTGCAGGCCTCTCGGATCAGCAACCGCCTTACGGTCGATCTCGAGGAGCCAGCGCAGGTGCTCGCCGATCCACACTGGCTGCCGTTCCCCGAAAACAGCATCGATGTCCTAGTGCTGCCGCATGCTATCGAGTTCACCGACGAGCCTCACCAGCTTCTGCGCGAGGTGTATCGCGTCATCCGCCCCGAGGGTCAGGTGTTGATCGCCGGCTTCAACCCGTTTTCGCTCTTCGGTTTCAAGCGCTATTTCGGGCGCGAACAGTCAATGCCTTGGAACGGAAACTTCGTAGCGCTCTACCGGCTGAAGGACTGGCTCTCGCTGCTCGGCTTCGAGGTAACCGGCGGCAGGCTCGATGTCTACGTGCCTCCGTTCGCTCAGGAAAAATGGCGCAAGCGCTTCGAGTTCTTCGAGAAGGCCGGCGATCGCTGGTGGCCGATCGCCGGAGGGGTGTACTTTCTGCGCGCGACCAAGCGTTTGCTGGGCATGCGCGTGATCACCCCGGCCTGGTCGCGGCGGGTGCGCAAGAAGGCCCTGGTGCCAGCCGTGCCCAATGCGCGCGAATGTGCCGAAGTCGCCGAATGAACGAGCCGAGCGAAGGGCCGGCGGCCGCGACGGCGAGCGGTTGAGGCGAGGCCGACGCGCGGTCGCATCAATTCGCGCTGGCGGCGCAAGGAGGCCGAGGAATGAGCGCGACGGCGAAGGTTGTCATCTACACCGACGGCGCATGCAAAGGCAACCCCGGCCCCGGCGGTTGGGGTGCGCTGCTGCAGTACAACGGGCACGAGCGCGAACTCTTCGGAGGCGAAGCGCAGACCACCAACAATCGCATGGAGCTCACCGCCGTGATCCGGGCGCTGGCGAGCCTGAGGCGGCGCTGCCCCGTCGCGATCTACACCGACTCACAGTATGTTCGAAACGGCATCCAGACCTGGATCCACACCTGGAAGCGAAACGGCTGGAAGACCGCTGACAAGAAACCAGTCAAGAACACCGATCTGTGGCAGGAGCTGGATCGGCTCGCCGCAAAGCACCATGTCTCTTGGCACTGGGTGAAAGCGCACGCCGATACGCCGGGCAACCATCGCGCCGACGAGCTCGCCAACCGCGGGGTCGCTTCCATCGCGGGTTGAGGCAGTCCGGCTCTCCCCGGCCACGTCTGCACGTTGTTCGAAACCGCTTCGATCCCGGTGTAAGTGCCGCCGCCACGCGAATACGCGCGCAGGAACAGAGACACAGCCGCGCCCCAGCCGATCTCCCGTGCCAGCTGTTTGGAATCGTCCACTGCGTCGGGCACGACTTGCAGGAGGCCCTGCGAGTGCCCGAGGATCCCGAGCTGATCAAGATGACGTGGGTGACGACGAAGCCCAGGAAGATCGGCAACAGGACTCGTATCGATTCCTTCATTCCGCGCAGGTTGAGCCAGAGCAGCACGGCGACACGGAACCTCGCGCTGACAGCGGACGCTGTGTTGCGATGCAGCGTCGGCGACTCTACTTCTGCCCCATCTGCTTGGCGAGGCGCCGTGCAAAGACCTGCATTTCCTTCATCGCCTGCTTGTCGCCCTTCTTTTCAGATGCCGCAATGCCTTCGCGATACGCTGCGAGAGCGTCCGCTTCGCGGCCCGCTTCAGCAAGCGCCTTGCCGAGAAGCTTCCACGCCGCCGAATAGCCCGGATCCAACGCGACCGCGCGCTGCAAATGATCGACCGCCTGCGGCGCGTCGCCCGCCTTGAGATACGCGCTGCCCAGCCCGAGACGCAAGAGAGCGCTGTCTTTGCCGGAGGCGAGGAGCTTCTCCAGCGAACCGATGGGGGAGCCCACGCCTTCCATGATCACTTGAGCATCAGCTCACCGCTGCCGCAATCGACCCTCCGCATGGGATAGATCACACGTTTGGGCGCGTCGTTGACCTTGCCTTCGGCGTGCGCGTAGAGCCACCCCTCGCTGCCTCGGCGATAGATGAGGCGCTGCGGAAATTCAATGCGCGGGTTCTCGAAAGTGAAGATCTCGTCGGTGCCGTCGAGCTTCTTCCCCGACAGGCGAAACGCTTCCTCGTTCTTGCCCGACGGCACGGCAACATAGTAGATACCGTCGGCACGCGGCTCCAGCCGCAGATACTCGAAACCCTGTATCTTGCCCTGAATGACGGTCTGGCTGACGCCGACCATCATGTCACCGCGCAGCGGCAGCCACTCCTCGCGGAACTCGCGCTGGTTGACCTTACCTTCCCAGCACCCCGCGAGCCACGACAGCGCGTCCAGCGACGGAGGCTCCGACGCTTGCGCAGGCGCCGAGGGAGTCTGCGCCTTGGCGCCGCCGAGGCCGCTCGCGACAGCCACCGCGAGGGAAACGTTGAGACAGCGTAACCAGGACCATCGGATGCTCGTCGGGGTTTTCACTGGGGTTGGGCAAGCGGGAGGTTGAGGAGAAGGTTCTGTGGTTTCAGGCGCAGCCGCTGCTCGCGGTCCATCGCCATCGCCAGGTACACGGGGCGTCCGCCGATCGCGGAACGCATGGCGGTGGGATCGGCAAAGTCGAGTTCGAACAGGCACAGCAGCCGCTCCATTCGCTCGTCGGCAACCTCGACGCGATTGTACAGATCATTGAGCAGCGCGCTCGCTTCGGCGTCCAATCCGACGTGCCACACCCATCGCGCGTCGTTGATCTCGCGCTGCGGAACGATCGAAACGTCCACCGAGAGGAAGTGCTCGATCCACAGCTCCAGCACCCGGCACATCGCCGTCAGCGCCCGCTGCCCGCGGTTCAAGCTCAGGGCGAAATCAAAGCGCTCCGAACGTTGCCAGTACGCCGCGGCATTTTCCTCCGACAGCACGTCGAGGTCGATGGTTCGCGTGGCGGTGCGGTTCCTGGCCAGGAGTTCGCCCACACTTCCAACCCCCCCCGTAGTCGCGTACGACTCGACGGTTGCTTCGTCGGCAGCCATGATGGCGCCGTCGCCCGTGACGCTGATTCTCTGCGGCCGAAACAGCATCTCGGCGGTCCGCGCCTCGAGCGCTTCCGCACCTTCGCCGAGGATATGGCGCAGCAGGATCTGCGTGAGCTGATGCACGAATTGCGGTGGCACGTCGACGCCCTCGTCGGCGAAGAGCGCGGCGTAGGCGGCTTCGAGGGTCGGCGCGGCGAGCAAGCGATCGCGAAACCGGAGCCAGATGCGATAGTTGTCGCGAGCGTCGGGGTCGGCGAGCGCAGCGACGTCGGTGTCGCGAAGCGACACTCGCGGATCCGCAAGCAAGCGTTGGTGGAGCTCGAGCTCGCCCGCGCACGATTGGCTCGCCGGGGCGAGCTCGGGCCGAAGCAGATAGCTCCTCAGAAACGCATCGGTGACGACGAGGCGACGGTCCGCATCGGCTGCGAGGGTCGCGTAACCGCAGGACGGCCAGTAGTCCGGCATGGCCGATCGAATGCCGTCTTGGTTCCGGACTCCACGCCCGAAGGACGGGCGGACGAGGTCCTTTAGAGCGCTTCGAAAATCCCCGCTGCGCCCATGCCGGTTCCGATGCACATCGTCACCATGCCGTACTTCTGCTTCCGGCGCTTCAGCCCATGGACGATGGTTGCAGTGCGGATGGCGCCGGTCGCGCCCAGCGGGTGTCCCAAGGCGATCGCTCCTCCGAGTGGATTCACCTTCGCCGGATCGAGCCCAAGCTCCTTGACGACGGCGAGACTCTGTGCGGCGAAGGCCTCGTTCAACTCGATCCAGTCGATGTCCTCCTGGCGCACGCCAGTACGCTTGAGCACCTTGGGAATCGCTGCGATCGGCCCGACGCCCATCACTTCGGGGGCGACGCCGCCCACCGCGTAGCCGACCCAGCGAGCGAGAGGTTCGAGTCCGAGGTCCTTGAGCACGCGCTCGCTCACCAGGATCGCCGCGCCGGCACCATCCGACATCTGCGAGCTGTTGCCCGCGGTCACCGAGCCCTTGGCGGCGAACACCGGCTTCAACTTGGCGAGGCCCTCCGCGCTGGTATCCGAGCGCGGGCCTTCGTCCCGATCCACCGTGCGCTCGCGCACGATGATCTTGCCCGTTGCCAGATCAGGCGTGTTTTCCTTAATGGGGTACGGCGAGATCTCGGTCGAAAAATCGCCGTTCGCCTGCGCGGCCAGCGCCTTGCGGTGGCTTGCCAGCGCGAAGGCGTCCTGCTCCTCGCGGGAGACCTTCCATCCGGTCGCCACGCGTTCCGCGGTGAGCCCCATGCCGTAGGCGATGCCGAGATTCTCGTCCTTCGCGAAGACGTCGGCGTTGAACGCGAGCCGGCCGAGCATCGGAATCATGCTCATGCTCTCGGTGCCGGCGGCGATCATGACGTCGGCTTCGCCGGTGCGGATGCGGTCCGCAGCCACCGACACGGCATTCAAGCCCGACGAGCAGAAGCGATTGATGGTCATCCCCGCCACCGTGTTGGGCAAGCCGGCGAGCAGCAAGCCGATGCGGGCGACGTTCATGCCCTGTTCGTACTCGGGCATGGCGCAGCCGACGACCACGTCCTCGACGCGCGCGGGATCGATCTGCGGAACTTGCTTGAGCGCGATCTTCAGCACGTGCGCCAACAGCGAGTCGGGCCGGGCATGCCTGAACGCACCTCGCGGCGCCTTGCCGACCGGAGTGCGCGTGGCGGCGACGATGTACGCATCCTGCAGCTGTCTGGTCATCGTAGAACCCCTTTCCGAGCTTGACAGGTCGGGTCTCGACCAACCCGCTTTGTTCTTCGCATATCAATTGCGCAGCGGCTTGCCGGTCTTGAGCGTGTGCGCGACGCGCTCCTGCGTCTTCGGATTGCGCAGGAGCCCGATGATTTCCCGCCGCTCGAGGTCGAGCAGCCAGCGCTCGTCTACCAGGCTGCCCGGATCGACGTCTCCGCCGCAGAGCACCCGAGCGATCGCCAAACCTACGGTGAAGTCGTACGCAGAGATGAAGCCACCGTCGCGCATGTTGACCAGCATCATTTCCAGGGTCGCAGTGCCGGTCCTGCCGGCAACGGGGATGTTGCGGGGCGATAGCGGCGGCCGATACGCGCTCTCGGAGAGGGCTCGCACCTGCGCCTTGGCGACCCACAGCAGCTCGTGCGGGTTGAAGATCACCACGTCGGACGGCGCGAGATAGCCCATGGCTTTCGCCTCGAGCGCGCTTTTCGACACCGTTGCCATTGCCGCCTGCTGGAAATAGGTGCGCAGGAACGGAAACTGATCGAGCTGCCCGCCAGCGCTCCCTCGAGCGACTTCGCGCGCTGCCCGCACCGCGAGCTCCTTGCAGCCGCCGCCGGCAGGCAGCAGCCCGACGCCGGCCTCGACCAGGCCGATATACGACTCGAGTGCAGCGACCGTTCGATCGCAGTGCATGATGAACTCGCAGGATCCGCCCAGCGCCATGCCGCGCACGGCGGCTACCGTCGGAACGAGGCTGTACTTGAGTCGCAGCGACGTCCGCTGGAACTTGGCGACCACGGCCTCGACTGCTTCCCACCGCCCCGCCTGAACCGAAGGCGCGACCGAGGCGAGATTCGCTCCCAAAGAGAAAGGCTCCCGTTTCTGCCAGATGACCAAGCCGCGCCAGCGCTGCTCGGCCTCGTCGATCGCCGCCAGAATGCCGTCGAGAACGTCTTCGCCAATGATGTTCTGCTTGGTCTTGAACGACACGATGGCGATGTCGTCGCCGGTATGCCACATGCGCACGCCGTCGGTCTCCAGGATCGTGGTCCCTGCCGGCCACTGCTCACCCAAAACCGGGTCGGGAAAGTATTGCCTGCGGTACACCGGCAGCGTCGAGCGCGGCTGGAAGGTGTTCGCCGAGGCCGAGTACGCGCCCTCTCGCGCGTGCACCCCGCTCGCCGCGGGGCCGCTGCCGACCCATTGCGGAAGGGGCACCCGAGCGAGCGCCTTGCCCGCAGCGACATCGGCGGCGACCGCCTCGGCCGTCTCCTTCCATCCCGCCGCCTGCCATGTCTCGAACGGCCCCTGCTGCCAGCCGAACCCCCAGCGGATCGCCAGATCGACGTCGCGGGCGTTGTCGGCGATTTGACCGAGGTGGAACGCGCAATAGTGGAACAGGTCGCGGAAGATCGCCCACAGGAATTGCCCGTGAGGATGCGTGCCGGCACGGAGCCTGGCGAATTTTTCCGCCGGATTCTTCAGCGCAAGAATCTCGGCCACGGCCGGATCGACGACGGCGGTGGCGGGTCGATACGTCTTCTGCGCCGGGTCGAGCACCTGGATTTCGCTGCCGACCTTGCGGAAGAAGCCAGCCCGCGTCTTCTGGCCCAGCGCCCCCTGCTCGATAAGCGCCGAGAGCCACGCCGGGGAACGGTAGTACGCGTGCCAGGGATCGTCGGGCAGCGTCTCCTGCATGGTGCGGATCACGTGCGCCATCGTGTCCAGGCCAACCACATCGGCGGTGCGATAGGTGGCGCTTCGTGCGCGTCCGATGACCGGACCTGTCAGCGCGTCGACCACGTCGAAGCTCAGGCCGAAGCGCTCGGTATGCGCCATCGTGGCCAGCATCGAAAAAATTCCGACTCGGTTGGCTACGAAGTTGGGCGTGTCCTTGGCCCGCACCACACCCTTGCCCAGCGTCGTGACCAGGAACCCCTCGAGGCCATCGAGCAAGCCTGCCGCGGTATCTTTCTGCCCGATCAGCTCGACCAGATGCATGTAGCGCGGGGGGTTGAAGAAATGGATCCCGCAGAAGCGCGACCGCAGCGGTGGCGGGCACGCTTGGGCCAGCGCATTGATCGACAATCCCGAGGTGTTGCTCGCGAATATCGCCTTCGCGCCGATGTGGGGCGCAACCTTTTCGTAGAGCGCCTTCTTCCAGTCCATGCGCTCGGAGATCGCCTCGATCACCAGGTCGCATCCGGCGAGAAGCTTGAGATGCTGGTCGTAGTTGGCGGCGTCGATGTACGCGACACGGTCCTTCGCGGCAAGCGGCGAGGGCTCGAGCTTCTTCAGGTTCTCGATGGCCTTGTCGACGATCGCGTTCGGGTTGCCGTCTTTGGCCGGCAGATCGAACAGTACGACCGGCACGTCGGCGTTGGCGAGATGCGCCGCGATCTGCGCCCCCATGACGCCGGCGCCGAGGACAGCGGCTTCGCGAACGGGGAAGGGTGTAGCGCTCATTTCGGAGGGAGGTACGGTTCGAAAAATGCCGCGCCGCAGGGGAGCCTGCGGCGTGGGCTAGTGGCTTGGGAACCTTGACTCGCGTCGCCTACTTGAACGTGTAGGTAAACTGAATTCCCGCGAGGTTGACGTAGGTGTGGTAATTGCCGTTGATCAGCCCGTACTGGGCGGTGCTGCCTTCGTTCTGGTTGATGCTCGGGTTCGAGATATAGATGAACGTGTAGCCGAAATCGAGCCAGGCCTGCGGGTTGAACTTGTACTGCGCCCCGATCGAGAACCAGGTTCGGTTGTTGTCGGGCAGCCGCGGAGTGCGGTCGGTGTTGTTCACCGGCGTCTGGTCATACGCGATGCCGCCGCGGAACATCCACTCGTTGCTGTAGTGGTAGTTGGCTCCGATGGATCCGCGCCAGGTGTTGCGGAAGTTCTCCGGTGTGGTCTGTAGCACTACGCCTGTGCTGCGTACGATCTGCAGCTGCTGGACGCTGCTCCAGCCGGTGTACTGGATGTCCGCCATCACATCCCATGTGGGATCGATCTGCCTGAAGAACGACAGGTTGGCGGTTTCCGGCACCTTGAGCTGCAGGGTCACATTGCTGTTGTAGAGCTGCGTGCTGTTGATCGCGTTGGAAAGCAAGGTCGCGATCGGCGCTATGGTCGACGGCAGCGTGGGCACCGGCGGATTGTTGAAGCTCGCCGTCCCGCTCACCGTGTAGCTGATCGCCGAGCGGTAAGCCGCGCCGATGCGCGTCTGCTTGTCCGGCTCGATCAGAATGCCGATGTTCCAGCCCCACGCGGTATCGCTTCCGTTCACATTGGCGCTCGACTCTGCGCCAGTGTAGGCGGCGAGGAGCGGAGGAATTGCCGACGGCGGGATGAGACCTCCTGCCGCAGCCTGCTGTGCCGCCTGAGCCATGGCTCCGGCATAGTTCACCTGCGAGGTCAGCGTCGCCTTGAGCTTTTGCCAGCTGGCTCCTGCGCCGATGGTGAACATGTCCGACGCCTTGAACGACAGCGCCGGGTTGACGTTGATGGTCTCCACCTTGGACTCGATCGCCTGGAAGCGCCCGATCCAGCCATTGTCGTACTCGGTCTTCAGCCCGAAGGGCACGCTCACTCCCAGGCCGAATGCCCACTGATTGTTGATCGGGACTGCGAGGTAGCCCGCCGGGGGGAAGTTGCAGTTGCCCGCATCGCCTCCGTTGTCACCGAGGGGCTGCAGCGCCGCCGGCTGCGAATTGCTGTTGTTGAACTTCGCCGACAAGCAGATGAGATTACCGGCGATCACGCCTTGGATCCCCGGCAGGCGCGACATTCCCGCGGGGTTGAAATAGATCGTGCTCGCGTCCTCGGCGGCGGCGGCACCACCGGCGAAGGCATTGCCGAGACCGCTCGCGTTCTGCTCCTGGAGCGCGAAGCTGGAGCCGCAGGCCTGCCCTGCCGCCGCAGTCAGCACGATCGCTCCCAGAGTTGCTGCAAGATGCGTACGGCGGAATCCGTGGGGGTTCATCTTGTTGGCTCTCCTCAGTGGGTGGCAGCTGCTGTTGACCGCTTGCCTGGGAACCATTGGCCAGTGCCAAGCGAGCGGTCCCGCTCGGTGCGGTGGCGGCGGGTAACTATACACTCACCCGCTCAACCGGTCATTCAGGCGGCAGCTCGCATGGCCGCCGGTCCGACCCTACCGCAACATACGTCAAAACCGCTTCCGTCACTTTGACGCAGATCATCTTTCCCGGATTGCGCTGCGCGTAGACCTGGACATCGACCGTGATCGACGTCCGACCGACACGCGTGATCTCCGCGTAGAAGCTGACCACATCGCCGACGAACACCGGCTGCTTGAACAGGAACGAATTCACTGCAACGGTGGCCACCCTGCCCCGCGCGCGCCGGGCGGCGACCACTCCTCCGGCAATGTCGACCTGCGACATCACCCAGCCGCCGAAGATGTCGCCGTGCTGATTGGCGTCCGCCGGCATCGGCACGACGCGCAGCGCCGGCTCCTTGCTCGGGAGCCTGGCCTGCTCGTCGCTCCGCTCGGTCATGCCGCTTTCTTCCGCGCTTCGTCGCGCAGTTCGCGGCGCAGAATTTTGCCGACGTTCGACTTCGGCAACTCGCTGCGAAACTCGACCTCTCGCGGGCACTTGTAGCCGGTGAGGTGCGCGCGGCAGTGTGCCAACAGCGCTTCCGCCGTGAGCGTCGCGTCTTTCTTGACCGCGAAGAGCTTGACGGCTTCGCCCGATTTCGCATCCAAGACTCCGATCGCCGCGCATTCGAGCACCCCGGGGTGCATCGCCACGACCGCCTCAATCTCGTTCGGATAGACGTTGAAGCCGGAAACGAGAATCATGTCCTTCTTGCGGTCGACAATGCGCACGAAGCCGCGCTCGTCGATGGTCCCGACGTCCCCGGTTGCGAGCCAGCCTTCCTTGTCGATGACCTTGGCGGTCTCGTCGGGGCGGTGCCAATAGCCGGCCATGACCTGCGGGCCCCTGATGCAGAGCTCGCCGGGCTGGCCGAGCGGCACCTCGCGACCGGCGTCGTCGCGCAGCGCCACCTCGGTCGAGGGCACGGGCAGTCCGATCGAGCCGTTGTACTCCGGCAGATCCAACGGGTTGATGGTCGCCGCAGGAGACGTCTCGGTCAATCCATAAGCCTCGATCAACGGCTTGCCGGTCACCTGTTTCCACCTCTCGGCGACCGCCTCCTGAACAGCCATGCCACCGCCCAGCGTCAGCTGCAACGACGAGAAATCGAGCCTGCCGAAATCGGGGTTGTTGAGCAGCGCGTTGAACAAGGTGTTGACGCCCGTCATCGAAGTGAAGCGGTGCTTCGCCATCTCCTTAACGAATCCGGGGATGTCGCGAGGGTTCGTGATGAGCACGTTCTCGGCCCCGAGCGTCATGAACGTGAGGCAATTCGCGGTCAACGAGAAGATGTGATAGAGCGGCAGCGGCGTGATGATCACGTGCTGCTCGGTGCCGAGGAAGGGCTTGACCCAGGCCCCGGCCTGCAGCAGGTTGGCCACGATATTGCGGTGGAGCAACATCGCTCCCTTGGCGACGCCGGTGGTGCCTCCCGTGTACTGCAGAAAAGCGATGTCGTCATGTGTGAGCGGAACCCGCTCGAAAGAAGCACGGGCGCCTTCGGCGAGGGCCTCCGAGAGCCGCATCGCGCCAGGAATGCTCCACGAGGGAACCATCTTCTTCACCCGGCGGAGCACGAAGTCGACCAGCAGCCCTTTTGGGCCGAGCATCTCGCCGACGCTGGTAACGATTACTTGCTTGACCTGCGTCCTGGGAAGAACCTCGGACAGGGTGCGGGCGAAGTTCTCGACCACCACGATCATCTCGGCGCCGCTGTCGGTGAGCTGATGCTCGAGCTCGCGCGCGGTGTACAGAGGATTGGTGTTGACCACCGTGTACCCCGCGCGAAGGATCCCGAACACGCACACCGGGTACTGCAGGATGTTCGGCATCATCACCGCGACGCGGGCGCCCTTCTTCAGACCCCTGCCTTGCAGAAAGGCGCCGAACGCGCGCGATAACTCGTCAAGCTCGGCGAACGAGATCGCCTTGCCCATGCACGAGAACGAGCGGCGTGCAGCGAACTTGGCGCAGCTTTCTTCGAAGACTTCGCGCACCGACGTATAGGCGTTGACGTCGATTTCGGCGGGAACGCTCTTCGGATAGGACTTGAGCCAGATCTTTTCCACGGGTTCCTCCCCCTCTTGGGTCACCGGGCTTGCGGGCGGCAAAGACTTGCCTTGCTGCCGGAGCTCATCCTCGGCCCCTTTTTTTGTACGGCGCAGGGTGATCGTAGCAGAGCGAATCAAGCACCGGAATTGCGCGAGGTCAAATAGTGAATCGGCCCACCTGTAAAGGGCGCGAAACCCGTCCCGAAAATGGCGCCGGCGTCGACCAGGTCGGCGTCCGCGACGATTCTCTGCTCGAGAGCGCTTTCGGCCTCGGCGAGCAGCGGCGAGACCAGCCGGTCGGCGAGTCCCGCAGGGACTGCGCCCGGCGAGCCCTTCTGCGCCTTGCCGTTCTTCCACTCATAGAATCCCCGCCCGGTTTTGCGACCCAGGTGGCCGGCGGCGATGAGCTCGCTCAATCGGTGCGGTGCTTGCGCGTCGCCTCCGAGCATCTTGCCCACGGCGAGGCAGATGTCGAGGCCGACGCTGTCGGCGAGCTCGATCGGCCCCATCGGCATGCCGAAGGCGAGCGCGGCCTCGTCGACCGCTTCAGGGGCGATTCCTTCGTCTACGCATTTCATGGCCTGCATTAGATATGGCGCGAGGATGCGATTTACAAGAAACCCCGGCGCGCTCTTCACCGGCAGCGGCAGCTTGTCGATCTGCCGTGTGAACGCCGCGGCGCTCGCCACCAGCTCCTGCCGCGTATCCGAAGCGGTTACGATTTCCACCAGCATCATGCGCGAGACGGGATTGAAGAAGTGCAGACCGATCAGCCGCTGCGGGTCCTTGAGAGGAGTACGAATCTGCTCCAGCGGGATGCTTGAGGTGTTGGTCGCCAGCAGCGCCGTCGGCTTGGCGCGTGCCTCCAGCCCCACGAACAACTCCTGCTTGGCCTCGAGATTCTCGAAGATGGCCTCGATGATGACGTCCGCCCGGGCGATGCCGTCGCCGGCAACGTCGGGGACGAGCCGGTCGAGAGCGTCGCGCACGCGGCGAGGATCTTTCAGCCGGTCCGCGAATAGCTTGGCCGCGCGCCCGAAGGCAGGCGCGAGCCTTTCGGCGTTCTGGTCCTGCAGCGTGACCGTGAGCCCGCGCAGCGCGCACCATGCAGCGATGTCGCCGCCCATCGTGCCGGCACCGACCACGTGGACGCGCTGCGCTGCGGTCTCGCCCTCGCGGCCGAAGCCTTTCAGCCGCTCCTGCAGCTTGAACACGCGGATCAGGTTGCGCGCGGTCGGGGTCTGCAGCAGATGCGGGATCGAAGCCTTGTCGGACGCGGGTGCAGCAAGTGCGTCGCCGTCGTGTTTGACCCAGATGTCGAGGATTGCGTAAGGCGCCGGATAGTGCTCGGCCCGCGCGCGAGCGGCCACCTGTTTCCTCGCTTTGGCCGCGATCAACGGCCGAAGCAGTGGATTGAGGGTCAACGCGAGCATGAATGGAAGGCGCCGCGGCGGCGGCGAGGCGAGCAACACGCCGCGCGCCGTGTTCATCATGATGCGTGCCGGGACGCACTCGTCGGCGATCCCAAGCCTTTTCGCGCGTCGCGCGTCGATCGTTCTTCCTGTCAGCAGCATGTCGAGCGCGGTGGGAGCGCCGGCGAGTCGGGGCAGGCGGCGGATGCCACCCCAACCCGGCACGATGCCGAGCATCACTTCGGGCAGTCCCAATCGCGTTCCCGGCTCGTCGACCACTACCCGGTAGCGACAGGCGAGCGCGAGCTCCAAGCCTCCGCCCAAGCAGAATCCCCGCACCAGTGCCAGCGTTGGATACGCTGCTTCGGCCAGCTGGTTGAAGGTGTCCCAGCCTCGACGCACCAGCTTGAGCGCGTCGTCGACGCTCTCGATGCTGCCGAACTCGTCGATGTCGGCGCCAGCGACAAAGCCGTTGTCCTTGCCGGAACGAATCACCAAGCCTTTTGGTGGCTGCGCGGAGAGCTCGACGAGCGCTGCGCCCAGCTCCTCGAGCACGTCTTTCGAAAGCGTGTTGGTGGAAGTGCCCGCCTTGTCGAAGACGAGCCACGCCATGCCATCGGCGTCGCGCTCGAGCCGCCAGTGCTGCATGTTCGCCATCCCCCGCTGGCCCTACGGACGCTCGACCAGCATCGCTCCGCCGAGGCCCCCGCCGATGCAGATCGCGGCTATTCCGCGCTTGCCGTCGACGCGCTTGAGCACGTTGAGCAGATGCAGAACGATGCGCGCTCCCGACGCGCCCACGGGATGCCCCAGGGCGATGGCACCTCCGTCGACGTTGAGCGTCGCCCGATCGAGCCCACCCAATGCAGCGGCCAGTCCCAGTTCGTTCCTGCAATAGTCTTCGCTCGCCCATGCGCGCTCGCAAGCAAGCACTTGCGCCGCGAAGGCCTCGTTGATCTCCCAGGCGTCGAAGTCGTCGAGCTTGAGCCCATGGCGCTTCAAGATCGGGGTAGCGGCATGCACCGGCCCCAATCCCATCTCCGCGGGATCGAGGCCGGCCCATTCGCTGTCGACGATCCTTCCGAGGACGGGCAGACGATGCTTGGCGACGGCTTCCTCGGAAGCAAGCACCAGCCAAGCCGCGCCATCGGTGATCTGGGAGCTGTTGCCGGCGGTGACGTTGCCGTACTTGTGGTCGAAGAAGGGCCTCAGTTTCGCAAGGTTCTCCGGCGTGGAGTCTTCGCGGACGCCGTCGTCAGCCGCGAAGAGCTTGCCGTCTGCGTCAAAGAGCGGCGCGATCTCGGCGTCGAAGTAGCCGGCATGCTGCGCCGCCAGCACGCGCCTGTGGCTCTCCGCAGCGAATTCGTCCATTTGCGCACGGGTGATGCCGAAGCGAAAGGCCAGGTTCTCCGCGGTCTGTCCCATCAGCAGCCCGACCATCGGATCGGTGAGCCCCTTCATGATGCCGATGACCGGCTTGAGCGCCTCCGCGGGCTTGAGCTTGAGGAACGCGCCGACTCTTTGGCCGAACGTCCTTGCGGTGCCGAAGTTGGCGAACCACAGCACCATCTTGTCGGAGTAGAGCAACGGCGCACGCGACAGCGCGTCCACGCCGCCCGCCAGCACGAGCTGCGAGCGCCCGGTGCGAATGTTGGCGATTGCCGAGTCGAGCGCCTGCATGCCGGAAGCGCAGTTGCGCATGACGGTCCAGCCGGGCACCTTGCGGCCGCATCCCATACGCAGCGCCACGACGCGTCCTATATTCACCTCGTCTGGCGAAGGACTCGCGCAGCCGAGGATCACTTCGTCGAGGTCCGCGGGATCGAACGGCAGGCGCTTGAGCAGTGCGCGCCCGGCCTGCACCGCGAGGTCGGAAGCGGCAAAGGGTCCCGGCCGGTTACGCGCTTTGAGAAACGGCGTGCGCATGCCGTCGACGACAAGAATAGGCTGACTCATGGTTGCCTCGACCGAACCAGCGGCGGCGAGCGCTCCAGCGAGGCGCTACGCCGCCGCCCTGTGCGCTTCCGCGTCTGCGACGGCGCTGGCCGGCCGCATCTCCGACGCGCCCAGATCCTGCGCGAAATCATCGACCCGGATGACCTGTTCCACGAGCCGTCTCGCCCGACGCAAGATGTTCGCCTCGTCGCCGGAAATGACACCCGCGGCTTGCGCGGCCGCTATGCGGTCTTCGTTGAGCTTCGCCGAAAACCGCCCTGCCTTGGCGGCGTCGCGCATTCTCGCTTCGATCGGTTCCGCAGCAAGCGTCGCCTCGACCGCGAGGTCCAGCCCGCTCACGACGTCGGCTTCCGTCCTTGGCAGGTATATGCCGGCGGTCAGCCGGTCGCGCGTGGCGGAGGGCTCGATCAGCAGACGCGCGACCTCGTGCCCCAGCCGGTCGGACGGCACGACATAGGGACGTCCCAGCGGAAAGACAATCCGCCGCAGCACCGTGGCGATCGCCCGGTTCGGGAAATTGGAGATGACGCCTTCGACGGCATTCTGCGCCTTGAACATCGCATCCCAGATCGCCCAGTGCATCAGCGGCGCATCGGCGCTCTGCCTGCCCTCGGCCTCGTAGCGCTTCAGCGTCGCCGAGCACAGGTAGAGCATCGACAGGATGTCCCCGAGGCGCGCCGAGAGCTTCTCCTTGCGCTTGAGCGCGCCGCCAAGCACGCCCATCGACACATCGGCGAGAAACGCCAGCGCAGCCGAGAAACGGGTCAATTGCTGGTAGTAGCGCCGGGCTTCCGGCGCGACGTTGTCGGGAACGCGCACGCAATGCGAGCCGCACAGTCCCATCACGAACGATCCTGCCATGTTCGCGAGCACGAAGCGTATGTGCCCGAACAGCGCCTTGTCGAAAGCGATCGACGCGGCGTCGGAGTCGGGATCCTTGGCCGCGGCCATTTCTTTGAGCACGTACGGGTGGCAGCGGATCGCGCCCTGCCCGAAGATGATCAGGCTGCGCGTCAGGATGTTGGCGCCTTCTACGGTGATCGAAACCGGCATCGTCATGTACGCCGCGGCGAGAAAATTCGATGGCCCCGTGCAGATGCCCTTGCCTCCGGCGATGTCCATCGCGTCGTTGGTGAGCTGCCGGCAGCGCTCGGTCAGGTGATACTTGGAGATGGCCGAGAGCACCGCCGGCTTCTCGCCGCGATCCACCGCCCCCGAGGTCATGATCCGTACAGCGTCCATCGAATAGAGATATCCGCCCATGCGGGCAAGCGGCTCCTCGACGCCTTCGAACTGGCCGACGGGTGTCTTGAACTGCTTGCGCACGCGAGCGTAGGCTCCGGTCGTTCGCGTGACGAGCTTCGCCACTCCGGTGGTGAGCGACGGGAGCGAAATCGACCGCCCCGCGGCGAGGCACTCCATGAGCATCCGCCAACCCTTGCCGATCATCGGCCGGCCGCCGATCACCCACTCCATCGGAATGAACACATCCTTGCCCCAGTTGGGTCCGTTCTGGAACACGGCGGCAAGCGGCATGTGGCGCCGTCCGATGTTGACACCCGGGTGGTGAGTTGGAATCAGCGCGCAGGTGATGCCGAGATCCTCCTTGTCGCCCAGCAAGTGGTCGGGGTCGAAGGCGCGGAAAGCGAGGCCGAGCAGCGTCGCCACCGGTCCCAGCGTGATGTAGCGCTTCTCCCAGGTGAGCCGGAGCCCGAGCGTCTGCTTGCCCAGGTATTCGCCCATGCACACCACACCGGTGTCGGGTATCGCCGCCGCGTCGGAGCCGGCGTGCGGGTTGGTCAGCGCGAAACAGGGTATCTCGACTCCCTTGGCGAGACGCGGCAAGTAGTAGCGCTTCTGCTCCATGGTGCCGTAGTGCAGCAGCAGCTCGCCGGGCCCCAGCGAGTTCGGCACCATCACCGTGACGACCACGGCGCCGCATCGCGACGCGAGCTTGGCGACGACTTCGGAGTGGGCGAACGCAGAAAAGCCAAGTCCGCCGTACTCCTTCGGGATGATCATGCCCAGGAATCCCCGGTCCTTGATGTATTGCCAGACGTGCGGCGGCAGGTCGCGGTAGACGTGCGTGGTCTCCCAGTCGGTGACCATGCCGCACAGCTCTTCGCATTCGTTGTCGAGGAAGCGCTGTTCCTCTGCCGTCAGGCGCGGCTGTGGCGCGTCCAGCAGCTTCCTCCAATCGGGGCGCCCGGAGAACAGATCGGCGTCCCACCATACAGTGCCGGCTTCGATCGCCTCGCGCTCGGTCTGCGACATTGGAGGCAACACTTTGCGGAACGCGGCGAGGATCGCGTCGCTGATCAGTTTGCGCCGCAGCGCCGGCCAATTGAGCGGGATCGCCAGCAGCACGAGCACCGCGCCCACGACCAGCAGGACGAGCGGGGGGAGGAGATGCGCATCCCAAGCGATGCCGAGCGCGATGGCGAGCGCGAGCGTCCATGCCCAGCCCTCGGCATCGAGGTAGGCGAGCACGATGAAACCAACCAAGACTGCGATAAACCACAAGAGTGTCAGCATAGGTGCTCCGGCCAGGATCCTAGTCTTCGCCGTCGAGGGCATCGCCTCGGGGCAGCGGTGCCTTGAGTCCGGCGATTAGAAACGGCGCAAGCCGGCGCAGCAACGCTTCGTCGTTGCCGGCATCGCGCGGGTTGATGGCGACGATCAGCTTGAGCGCGTCGGTTCCCGCCAAGGTATACGACAGCGCCCCCATCACGAAGTGCAGGCGCCAGGTCAATTCCTTTTTCGGCAGATGCGGCAGCGCCCGTCCGAACGCCGCCTTGAAGCGGGCGATCATCACCGCGTATTGCTCCGACAGGAACCGCCGGATGAACGGCGCGGGATCGGCGTAGGCACGGCCGAGCAGCCGCAGGAAATCCTTGCCTCCGCGCTGCGGGTCGCGAGCGAGTTTGAGCGCCGGGATGAACATCGCCGCGAGAATGCGCTCGCACGACAGCGGCCGCGGCGCGGCCTCGTGCTCGAAGCGGGTCAAGAGCGCCAGGCGCTCCTGGTTCATCGGGTCGAGCCGGCGTGTCAGCACCGCCTCGAACAGCTCTTCCTTGCTTCCGAAGTGGTAATTGACCGCGGCCAAGTTGACGCCGGCCGCGGCTGTGAGCTGCCGCAGCGAGGTCGCCTCGAATCCGTGCTCCATGAACAGCGACTCGGCTGCGTCGAGGATCCTCTCCTGCGTCGCCGAACTGCGCGGGGCGTCGAACGGGATAACCTTGCCTCCCATCGCTCGGGTTCCTCCAGAAACTGCCGATTCGCGTCGGTGCGCGAATCGGTCAAACGTTTGTTTGAATTCTAGGGAGTCCGGCGATCGGTGTCAAATCTCGGGGGAGTCACGAATCCCTACGCGTCGCATCCGCTTCCTTGGCGGTGCGACCTACTCTGCTCAAGCGGCCGTCTACGACGACGTCGTTCAAGGCTCCGATGCGCAAACCATCGCGCGAACCATCCGTAACGAGTGCCTTGACGCTTACATTCTCCAGCGCCGAGGCGATCGCCTGTTCTACCTGCTTCTCGAGCTCTTCCGCCCGAGCGGGAATGCTGAGCGATTCCGGGTCGAGAAAGCGATCCTCTTCGGCCTTGCGGATCGCAGACATGAGCTCCGCGACCGAGAGATCGGCCAGATCCCGCGCCGGCAGGTAAGCCGGCGGGTCGTCGTGGCTTTTCACCAGGAGCCCGCAGTCCTCGAGAGCGTCGAGCACGACGTTGACTGCATGCATCGGGATGCCGAGTTGCTGCGTGAGTTGTTGCAGCGTCCACGGGGGGCGACCGTCTACGAAGTGCAATGCGATGTGGCTCATCACAGCCAGTGTCAGCCGCTCGCGCATGCGATTGCTCAACCGCGGCTCCCCAGGCGCCGCGTAGAGATATTCCGGGTGCTGGAAATAGAAGGAGATGTCGGCTCCGAACAACAGGATCAGCCAGCTGACGTAGAGCCAGATCAAGAACAGAACCAGGATGGCAAAGCTTGAGTAGATCGCGGCGTAACTCGTCGACGAAGCCACGAAAAGCGCGAACGCCCAACCTGCCGATTGCCACAGGACGCCGCCTGCGATGCCCCCCACGAGCGCTGGCACAAACCGCACCCGCGCATTGGGAATGAACATGTAGAAGAACGTGAAGGCAGCAATCACCAGCGCATAAGGCATCAGCTTGCCGAGACTGAAAAGGAGGTTGCCGAACGGCTCGATCGCGAGGATCCCCTGTGCGACCTCCGAATTGAGAGCTATCGCGGTGATGCCAACCGCGCTGAATATCAGGATCGGCCCGACGAGCAGTACGCTGAGATAGCGGCTGTAGCGCTCGCCGAGACTTCGAAGTTGAGTGACATGCCAGATCGAGTTGAACGATTCCTCGATCTTCTCCATCAGCGACACAACCGTATAGATGAGCAGCGCCAGGCCCACCGAACCGAGCACTCCGACATTCATGTGGTCGATGAAATCGACGAGTCGGCTGGTGACCTCTTGGCTCTGCGCACCGAGGGGAGCGAGGAGGTCCCGCAACACCGGCTCGATCCGATTGTGCACGCCGAAGGCCTTCAGAACGGAGAAGCTCAAGGCCAGCAGCGGCACCATCGACAGGAGCGTCGTGTAGACCAGGCTCATGGTCCGCAGCGTCAGATCGCCCGTCATCAAGTCCCGGAAGAGGACGATAACGAGCCGGGCGGTCCGCACCGCGAACGCCTTCCACGCCGGCAGCGCGCGGCGGCGCGGCGACCAGATTGCCTGCTCGAGGTCCTTCAACCAACGGATCGGCTCCCATCGCATATGTCTGCACCCCGCCGCTGTGATTTCTTGCGTAAGTCAGTCTGGTTCAACGCGCTTGGCCTGCAGGCGCGACCGCGTACACCGCTTCGATCGCCTCTTTGAACTTGGCGATCACCAGCGGGCGCTTGAGCTTGAGTGTTGCGGTGAGCAGGCCATTCTCGATGGTCCACGGCTGCGCAGTAGCGATGATGCGCCGGATGCGCACCCAGCGAGGAAAGCTCGTCAGGCGGTCGTTGGCGCGCTTGAGCAGCGTCTGTTCGTCGGCCTCGCTGGTGACCGCGAGCAGCGTCAGGAACGGCCGCGCCTCCCCGACAAGCAGCACCTGCTCGAATGTCGTATCGTGCAGCAACGCGAACTCGACATCCTGCGGTGAGAGTTTCTCCCCGTTCGACATTACCAGGATATCCTTGGCGCGGCCGCGGATGTAGATGCGGCCTTCTCGGATTTCCGCCAGATCCCCGGTGTGCAGCCAGCCTTGCGAATCGATCGCCGCGCGGGTCGCCTCCGGATTGCGCCAGTAGCCCTGCATCACGTTGCCCCCGCGCGCCAGGAGCTCGCCTCCCTCGCCGAGCTTGACTTCGACGTCGGGCAGCGGAGGCCCCACCGAATCAGGATCATTGTCGTCGTCGCGATTGACCGAAATCACGGGTGAAGCCTCGGTCATGCCGTAGCCCTGCAACATGGTCAGGCCCAGTCCGATGAAGGTGTGCGCGATCACCGGATCGAGCGCCGCGCCGCCGACCACGGTCCGTCGCATGCGGCCGCCCAGCCGCGACAATATCGGCTTGGCGACCAGCGCCTTCAGCACCGGCGTCGCCAGCGCATCGAGCCAACCGCTTCGGCCTTGCGCTACGCGCCAGCCGCGCGCGGCGCATTGATCGAACAACCAGCGTTTGACGGGCGACTTGGCGAGCGATTCGTCGATGCGCGCGAGAAACTTCTCGAAAATTCGCGGGACAGCGAACATGACCGCCGGCGCCTGAGTCGCGAGATCTTCGGCGAGGTGCGCGACGCCACGCGCGAAAGCGACTTTTGCCCCGATCGCCAGCGGCAAGTAGTAGCCCCCCGTGCGCTCGAACATGTGCGACAGCGGAAGTATCGACAGGAATGTGTCTGCCGGGTGCGCCATTCCTGTTTTTCGGCACGATTCCACGTTGGCGATGATGTTGGCGTGCGACAACATCACGCCCTTGGGCCGTCCCGAGGTACCAGAGGTGTAGCAGATCGTCGCCAGTGTGTCGGCGGACAGGGTGCGAAATTCGGGCGGGCTCGCCTGCTGCGGAAGCAGCGCGGCAACCGCCGGTGAGACTTCTCCTTCATCCGGCCGCAGCACGTAAACGGGCGGCAACGAAGCGCTGGTTTGCGCGAGCGCGCGGGCCATGCGCGAGGTTTCGACGATGACGATTCTCGCCTCGGCATTGGCCGTACACCATGCCACGTTGTCCGGGTTGTCGTCGGCGTAGAGCGGGACGACGACCAAGCCGAGCCCCAGCGCCGCAAGATCGAGCGCGACCCAATCGACGTCGTTTTTCAGGCAAACCGCGATGCGTTCGCCCTGGGCCAGTCCAAGCGATCCGAATGCCGACTGCCAGCGGCCGACCAGAAGCGCAAGCTCGCAGACCGTGACGTCGCGCCACGCTCCGGCGCTGAAGTGCCGGTACAGCCGCTTGTCGGGCGCCGCGAGATGTTGCCCGAAATAATCCGCGATGTTCACGCTGTCCCCGCACTCCCCCTTGTCAGCCGGGGAATTCTGGCGCCTTTATAGCGCGAGGTCCATCCATTGGCGCGGCTTTGGGTATACTGACAATTCCCTCGCGGAGCCGCTGCCATGCCATCGATATCGATTAGGCGCCGTCACGAGCTCGACCACAAACACGCCAAAGCGGCCGCCCGCAAGGTCGCCAAGGACCTCGACAAGCGTTTCGGCCTGACAAGCCAATGGGATGGCGACGATGTGGAGTTCAGCGGTGCCGGCGTGTCGGGGAAGATGCACGTCGGCAAATCCCAGATCAGGCTCGACGTCGAGCTTTCGTTCCTGCTGGTGGCGCTCAGGGGAACCATCGAGCGCCATATCAACAACGAACTCGATGCGGTGTTGAAGGGCGGCGGCTAGGCGCAACGTCGGCCGATCCGCGATCAGGCGAGCGGGTCGGCAAACGCCGCGCGATCGCCGGCGAACATCGCCTCCATGAGCGCGGTCTCCCGTGCTTCGATCGTCGCCAGAAAGTGTTCCGCGCCGCGCATGCCGGCAAAGCTCCCGAACCCCCTCTCGAGGAAATCCTGCAGCGCACCTAAGCCCGCAACTCTCGCCGGGTGGCGCATCAGCATGAGCGTCCGGCGCAACAGCGGCTTGCGGACGTAACGATCGAGCGCATGCCCTACTGCGAGGATCAACGCGATCTGGCGCGCTCGGCCGCGGCGATTGGCACATGCCCGGTACGCGGCGCAGTAAGCGGGGACCGACAGCGCCGAGTCGAATCCCAGGCGGTCGAGCAACGCTCGATCGAGTTTCTGTGAAAGCGCGTTGAGCTCCACCACCTTCGCCACGGTCGCGATCACTGCCTGAGGGAGCATGCGCATCATGAGAGGGACGACTCGCGCGAGGTCGGCGTCGCGGCGGCTGAAGTCCCCGGGGCCGTAAAGGTCGCCGCGGAAAAAAGCGATCGCCTCCGCGTAGCGCGGATCGCGGCGGAGGTCCGCATACGTTGCGTCGAGGCGGCGCGCCTGCCACAGCGCGAGGCGATCGAGCGCGGAGGCGAGCTCGGGCGAGGTGTGGCGAGCGTCGTGGAAGCGGCGCACCCGCTCGAGGTCTTCGACGAGTCGCTTTTCGGCAGGAGTGGTCACTTGATCTTCAAAGATGGAGCGGGCTGCTTCAGCTACGACTCAGCAGATTAGGGCGCGCGCTTCGGCAGATTAAGGGGCGCGCCTCCCGGCTTCCTAGAGTCGCCTTAGTCTGCCAGCGCGCCCCTTCAATCTGCCGCCAAGAATTAGGTTGTGTTGTCTACTTCCCCGGTCTAGAGTCGATCGCACGATCGCCGGCCGACTTGCTGCCGGCTTGGCAGCCAGCATCGCAAAGCGTGTCCGATAACTCTGCTCGCGTCAGCCGCCGTACTCTGCTCAAGGTTGGAGTTGCGGGGGGTGTTGCGCTTCTGCTCGCGAGATGGCTCTACACCCAGACATCCGAGCCGGTGGCCAAGGATCCGCAGTTCGCGGCGCTCGACGCATCGGCACGCTCCGTCGTCGCGGCGATTGTACCGGTGATGCTGGAAGGGGCGCTGCTTGAAGGCGAAGCAGCGATGCGGGCACGCGACCAAGTGGTCAGCGGCGTCGATCGGGCCGTCGCCGGGCTGCCTCCCGCGGTGCGCGCCGAAATCGACCAATTGTTCTCGCTGCTGGCGTTCGCCCCTTCGCGTTGCCTGGTGGCGGGCGTGTGGTCCCCGTGGCCAGAAGCCTCGCGCGACTCGATCGTCGCTTTTCTCGGGCGCTGGCGCGACAGCCGCTTCGGGTTGCTGCGGTCGGGCTTCGCAGCCCTGCACCAGCTCATCGTGGGTGCGTGGTACGCCAACCCGCAGGCGTGGCCGGCGATTGGATATCCCGGTCCCCCTTTGCTGGAGTCGGCCTGATGGCGATCGAATCGTCGAGCCCATCTCGTCTTCCGGATCCTTTTCGCGAAGGCCTCGCCTCGGGCTGGAAGGTGATCGACGCATCGTCGCTCACCGCAGACGCGACCTTCGAAGCCGACGTAGCCATTGTCGGTTCCGGTGCGGGCGGCGGCACCGTGGCGGAAATCCTGAGCAGCGCCGGGCTGCAGGTCGTGATCATCGAGGAAGGGCCGCTTGCCACTTCGTCGGACTTCCACATGCTCGAATCCGAGGCGTATCCGCAGCTCTATCAGGAATCGGCAAGCCGCAAGACCAAAGACAAAGCCATCAACATCCTTCAAGGCAGATGCGTGGGCGGCGGAACCACGGTCAACTGGACGTCGAGCTTTCGCACTCCGTCGGCGACGCTGGACTACTGGGCTCGCCAATTCGCGATCACTGGATTCAGCCCCGCCGATCTGGCGCCCTGGTTCGAGCGTATGGAAGCGCGCCTGGGCATCGCCCCGTGGGACGTGGCGCCGAACGCCAACAACGAAGCGCTTCGCCGGGGCGCGCAGGCGCTCGGGCTCTCCGCCGGCGTGATCCGCCGCAACGTCAGGGGCTGCTGGAACTTGGGCTACTGCGGCGTGGGATGCCCGACCAACGCCAAGCAGTCGATGCTGGTGACGACGATTCCCGCTGCGCTCTCGCGCGGCGCGACCCTGCTCACGCGCACGCGCGCATGGAAGCTCGAGCGTGCGGGAGACCGGATCGCCTCGCTGTCGTGCATCGGCCTCGACAAGCGAGGCACCGACCCGACCGAGCGTCGGATCAGCGTGCGCGCCAAGACCTTCATCGCTTCGGCAGGAGCGATCGGCACGCCGGCGTTGCTCAAGCGCAGCGAGGCCCCGGATCCGCACGGCGTTGTCGGCAAGCGAACGTTTCTCCACCCAACGGTCGTGTCGATGGCGAAGATGCCCGAGCGCGTCGACGGTTTCGCCGGCGCTCCGCAGGCGATCTATTCCGATCATTTTCTCGATTCGCTGCCTTTCGACGGACCGATCGGCTACAAGCTGGAAGCGCCGCCGCTGCATCCGGTCCTGGTGGCGACGACGCTACCCGGCTTCGGCGTCGGCAACACACGTTGGATGCGCGAGTTCCCGCATATGCAAGTCGTGATCGCGCTGATGCGCGACGGATTCCATGTGCAGAGCCAGGGTGGGTCCGTCGCGCTCCGCAACGACGGCACACCGGTGCTCGATTACCCGCTCAACGACTACCTCTGGGACGGCGCTCGCCGCGCGCTGCTGACCATGGCCGAGATCCAGTTCGCCGCCGGTGCGGTGACCGTGATGCCGTTGCATTCGAGCGGTGCATTGTTCTCCAATTGGCGCGACGCAAAGAGCGGCATCGTCGGGCTGGATTTGGCGCCATTGGTAGCGCCCGTCGTAAGCGCTCACGTCATGGGTGGCTGCGCCTTCGGTTCCAAGCCGGAGCGCTCGGCCGTCGACCTCACCGGGCGCTACCATCATCTCGACAACTTGTACGTCATGGATGGCTCGCTGTTCCCGACCAGCCTCGGTGCGAATCCCCAGCTTACGATCTACGCGGTGGCAGCCAAGCTCGGCTCGGGCCTCGCTGAAAGGTTGGGGCGGCGATTAGGGTGATTGCTCTAATCGGTTCGGCTAGATTGGCGCCGATCGTGGCGAAATTCTCACGATGGTTCCAACCTCAACCAAGGAGCAATACCATGCAAAGGCAAGTGACTCTTGGCTTCAACAGCAACCCGCTGGCCGACGCCGCGTTTGCCGCTTCGCGCCAATTCTGGCTCGCCAGCCTGGGCGCCGCCTCGGTCACTCGTGACTGGGCTCGCCACGAAGCCGGCAGGACGTTCCGTGCCCTCGTCAAGGAAGGCTCGGTCGTCGAAAAGCAAGCGATCCGCATGATCAACGATCGCGTCGAGACTTCGATCGCCACCGCGGCCTCGCTGTGGAAGCAGACGCGCAGGACCGCGCTGACGACGGCCACTACGTTGGCCGAAACCGCGACCTCCGCTCTCTCGAAGTTCAGCGCCCCCACCGTCGTGCACGCCGCTCCGGCTGTCAAGGCGGCCAAGCGCAAGCACGCCGTTCGCCGCACCAAGCGCGCTTCCCGCAAGGCGTAAGTAGGAAGTAGACTCGCGGCATGATGCCGCGGCGGCGCGTTCGGGAGATCCATGTCGGGATGGGCAGCGACCCGGCGTCGTAGCGACGCTGGGAGAAGCAAGACAGCCCGTCACGGCGTGGGTCTCGCGCTGGCCGGCGGTGGCCCGTTGGGCGGAATCTATGAGGTGGGCGCGCTGCTCGCGCTCGCCGAATCGCTTGACGGCATCGATTTCAACGACCTCGAGGTCTACGTCGGCGTATCTTCCGGCGGCTTCGTCGCCGCAGCGCTGGCAAACGGTATTTCGCCGGCGCAGATGTACCGCCTGTTCATCGACGACGGCCCCGAGGCGACGCTCTCGCCCGCGCTGTTCCTGCGCCCCGCCCTCGGCGAATTCGCTCGGCGCGCCCTGTCCGTGCCGCGCCTGCTGGCGCGCGCGACGCTCGATTACCTCCGGCGACCGCGGCATCACAGCCTGCTGGAATCATTGGCGACGCTGGGGCGCGCAGTTCCGACGGGATTCTTCGACCAGCGCGCCCTCGATGCGTTCTTGAGACGGCTGTTCGCAAGCGCCGGGCGCACCAACGACTTCCGCGAGCTCCGGTACAAGCTGTTCGTGGTCGCGACCAACCTGGACACCGGTGCGTCGGTGACTTTTGGGGGGCCCGGATCGGCACATATTCCGATTTCCCGAGCGATCGAGGCCTCGGCCGCGGTTCCGGGGCTGTTTCCGCCGGTCGAGATCGAAGGCGAGCACTATGTCGACGGCGCGCTCAACAAGACGCTGCATGCCTCGGTGGCGCTCGAAGAGGACGTCGCGCTCCTTTTCTGCATCAACCCCCTGGTGCCGTTCGACGCGAGCTCGGCGTCGCGCCGTGGGCGGCGGCTTTCCGTCGCCAAGCTCAACCACGGCGGACTTCCGCTGGTGCTAGGGCAAACCTTCCGCGCCATCATTCACTCGCGCATGAAAGTCGGGATGGAGAAATATAAGCGGCAATACCCCGACGCCGACATCCTGCTGTTCGAACCGGACCGCGAAGACGCTGACATGTTCTTCGCGAACATCTTCAGCTATTCGCACCGCCGGCATCTGTGCGACATGGCGTACCACAAGACGCGGCAGAGCCTGCTCTCGCGCCAGGCGATGCTCGAGCCGCTGCTGGCGAGGCATGGCATCCGGCTCAACCTCGAGCGGCTCAGCGATAGCCATCGCTCCATCCGCGATGCGCTCCAGGATCCCCGGCCGCTGCTCACCCACCCGCTGAGCACACGGCGCGCGGTCAACGATCTCTCGCACACACTCGACGCGCTCGAGCGCTGGCTGCGCCACGCTCGCGCCTAAACCCCCGCGCCGCCGGCGGTTTGCCAGCAGCCGGCGAGCCTCCTACACTCCCGCTGGTCCCCTGTCCGGAATGACTCATGGCGGAGCGCAAACGTCCGCGGCGCACGCGCGAGCGCATCATTGAAACCGCGCTGCTCCTGTTCAACGCAGAGGGCGAGCCCAACGTCACCACGGCCGATATTGCCGGCGAGATGGGCATCAGCCCCGGCAACCTCTACTACCACTTCCGGAACAAGGGCGAGATCGTCGCTGAGCTGTTCGCGGCTTTCGAGCGCCGACTCAGTGCACTGCTCGCTGCGCCCCAGGGCCGCCCCGCCGACGTCGAGGACTTGTGGCTGTTCCTCCACCTTCTCTTCGAGGCGATGTGGGATTATCGCTTCTTCTACCGCGATCTCGACGAGATACTGTCACGCGACCACAGGCTCGCTGCGCGGTTTGCCGCATTCAGCGGCCGCGGCCAGGAGACCATGGCGGAGTTGTGCCGCAGCATGGTGGCCGGCGGTGCGATGCAGGCGTCGGAGCGCGAGATCGCGGCGCTTGCCGAGAACGTCGCGCTGGTCGCCACCTACTGGATCTCCTACCAGAAGCTCTCGAGCGGCCAGCGCCACGTGCAAGAGCTCAATCTCGACCGCGCGGCGTACCAGGTGCTCTCGCTGATCGCCCCGTTCCTGCGGGGGAGCGCTCGCGCACTGCTCGACCGGCTCAGCCGCGACTATTTGTAGCGAAGCAAGCGATTCCCTGCCGGACTTCCTCGGCCGTTGGCGGTTCCTTCCACGGCCATGGGCTCATGAGCGTCGCGAGCAAGAGCTTGTCGAACTCCGGCGCAAAGCGGTCGATGACGCGACCGGGGTCGGGGCACAAGCCTTTGTCGGTCACCAGCCCGAATTGAACCTCGCCGTTGTACGACAGGATCGATACGCCCATGCCGATGTTGCCCGATTGCGGCACCCAGAACATCATGCTGTGGACGGCCGCACCGACAAAATAGAGCAGTTCCTGGGGCCCGGGAACGTTGGTCATCACCGCGGTTGCATTCTTGGCGAGCGCCGCGAGCAGCGTCTCCTGCAGCAGCTTCGGCCCTGCACCCATCGCCGCCAGGATGCCCATCGCCAGGATGGGCTGATACGAGCCCTTGAGTTGCTGCATGTTGGCGCGCACCGCGTAGACGCGCTCGACGGGATTGTCGATGCCGAGCGGCAGATCGAGAAAGACCAGCCCGAAGCGATTCCCCAGCGTCCACGCCTTTTCCGGCGGCCGCAGATTCACCGGCACCAGCGCGCGAATCGTGACGCCGGAGACGTCATCGCCGTGACGGACGAGATACGACCCCAGCGCGCCCGCGACCGACGAGAGCAGAACGTCGTTCACCGAGCAGCCGAGCGCACGGCCGACCGCCTTGACCTCCGAGAGCGCGATCGGATCGGCCCAGGCTACGCGCTTGACCACGCCCGGGGAGCCCTTGAAGCGCGTGCGCGAGTCTTCCTCCATCGACGCGAGCTTGGCGATCTCCGCGGTGAGCGCGGTGCCCTGCTCGGCCAGTGCGATCGCCTTGGCCGGGTCTCGCCAAAGCGCGACCCCTTTCTCGAGCAGCGTCGAGCCCGCCGCGAATCCCAGTTTCAGCGCCCCGCTCACCGGCTCGACGAGCTGGGCGAGCGGATCATCGGCGTCACGCGGCCTCGGCCGTGGCGGCGCCGGACCGAATGCGCGTCCCTTGCGATCCACGCTGGTCATCCACAGCATCACCTGGATCAGAGCGATCCCGTCGGCGTAGCAGTGATGAATGCGCATGATCACTGCGCTGCCGCCATCGAATCGCTCGACCAGGTGGAATTGCCACAGCGGCCGCTCGGGATCGAGCGGCTCGCTCATCAGTCTGCTCGCCAGCGCTTGGAGTTCTGCCTTGCCGGCTCGGCCGCCGAGAGTGACGCTTCGAACGTGCGCCGCCAGATCGAAATCCTGGTCGGTCTCCCAGTACGCGCCCACAGGCGTCAGAACGACTCGCTGGCGAAAGCGCGGAAACTTGAGGAATCGGTCTGCGAGCAGGTACTTGAGCCGCGCGAGCGGGATGCGCTCGCCCAGTATCAGCACCCCGCAGATCATCATCAGGTTGCTGGGACGGTCCATCCTCAGCCATGCAGTGTCGACGCTCGACATGCGTTCGCGCTCGGCGTTGGTCATGGGGACGGATTGCTCGTGTTCGATCGGTCGCGCTAAAGTAGCACAGTCGCTCAAGCACCGAAAACCGGAGGCATCATGGCCGCTGCACCCAAAGATCTGAAAGCAAAGTTCGAAGCCGCCGCCGCGGCGGCAAAGCAGACCAAGAGAAAGCCCGACAACACGACGCTGCTCAAGCTGTATTCGTACTACAAGCAGGCGACCGAGGGTGACGTCAAGGGTGACCGGCCGGGAGGATTCGATTTCGTCGGCGCCGCGAAATATGACGCCTGGGCCAAGCTCAAGGGTACGAGCCGGGACGAGGCGATGCAGAACTACATCAAGCAGGTCGAGAAGCTCAACCGGGATTAGCGGCCCGAACAGCGAAGCAGGGGCCCCGCGGAGCGGGGATGCAAGCGGCCGTGAGTGGCCGCGGCGGCGGACACGCAATCCCGCGCTTGAGCTAGACAGTGCAAGGAGGCCGCGGCCCGAACAGCGAAGCAGGGGCCCCGCGGAGCGGGGATGCAAGCGGCCGTGAGTGGCCGCGGCGGCCGACACACAAGCCCGCGCTTGACTTAGACAGTGCAAGGAGGCCGCGGCGCGAGCAGCGAGAGGGGCCCCCCGAGCGAGCAGCGAGTGGGGGTGAGCGACCGCGATGTAGTCGCGCGAGCCCGCAGCGAGGGACCCGCGCGGCTCCTCAGAGAACCAGCTTCTTGAGCAGCTCCGGGTTCTTCACCACCGCCTTCTGCCGCGATGGTGGAGCGCTGTAAAGCGCCGCAGGCGGATACGTTTCCAGCCGAGAGAGCACCGCGGCTTCGCGACAGCGCTTGTCGAAGACGACCGAAACCCTGTTGCCGGCGACCGCGCCCATGCTGAAACATGCTTGACCCAGCTTGCGGTTGAGGGCTTTGAGCACTCCGTTGGCGACCAGGTCGCCGGACGAGCCGCTTCCGCCAAGCTGCAGCTCGAACGTTGCCGGCGCACCGGGAGAGTGCGGGGACAGGGTGATAACCTCGGGCAGCGCGATCAGCTCGCGTGCGAGCCACTCTTCCGACGCGGCGCTCGGCAGGCCCTCCACAGCGAGCGTCACCTTCTGGCCGGCAACGCTGACGTGCTGCAGGAAGAAATCGCGCGAGAACTCGTCGGCGATCTTGGTGCCGATCGCCCTGAGCGCTTCCTCCTCGCTCGCCCAGCTGCCAAGCCCGGTCGGCAGCGTGTTGTTGTAGTAGATCTCCTCGCCCGTCTCCAGATCCACGCACTTCACCGTCCACGAAGTCATCGCGTACTTGGTCATCGTCAAGCCCGAAGCCTCCAGCCGGAAGGGAAGCTTTTTGATCTTCGCCTCGCCAACCACGGCGAAGTCGGCTCCCTTGGTGGCGGGATCGGATGCGGCGCCCTCCGACCAAGTGCGGAACCCGAACGACTTGATGCGCTCCTTCAGGATGTTCTCCGCAATGGGAGAGGGGAAAGGCGGCGCATCGGGCATATCGGCGTCGCGCACCGAAATGCGCACAGAGACCTTGGGGTCGCCGCTCGCACGGATGAATTCGATGCGATCCGCGCGCGACATCTCGTTGAGCGATTTCTGCACCGCCTTGACGTTGACGACCGCCTCGGTGGTCATCGACATCAACCCGTCCTTTCCAAGCTGCGGCTCGCTCTCCTTGATGACCGTGGGGATGAAACTTGCGCTCCTGGCCAAAAGCTTTTCCTTGAGCACGTCGTAGTTCTTGGCGAGCGAATTGTTGTCGAGCAGGAGCCACAGCGCCTTTTCCACCAGCTGATTGCGCGAATCGGCCCGCAGCTCGGTCTGCAACAGCGACTTGTCGCTCTGGTAGCGGGGGTCGCTGGGATCTATCATCCCGACTGCGGAGATGACGATCGTGCCAGCCGCCGGCTTCTGCGCTGCCGCTGGCGCAGGGGCGCTCGCCGCGGGAGCGCTTCCCGGAGGAGCGGCCGCCGGCGGCGCCTTGGCGACTTCGCCGGACTGGCGCTCCTTTAGATACCACGCGCCGGCGCCGATCACGATCGCTCCGATAACGATGGCGAAGACCAGCAGGGGAGTTGAGGATTTCGCCTGCGGCGGCGTGGCGGTGACCGCAGGTTGCACCGCGGGCGTCGGCGCCTTCTCCTGAGGGGATACCGTCGTGACGTTCGCCACCGTCCGCAGCGAAGGCTCGAGCAGTGTGGCTTCTGCCGACGTCGTCGCCTGCGTCTGCGCGGCGGCGCGAATTGCCTCGGCGAATTCCTTGGCCGTCTGGAAGCGGTCCTCCGGCCGCTTGGCCAGCGCCTTGCGCACCACGCCGTCCATCCCGGCCGGCGCCGTCACGTTGAGCGTCGACGGCGGCAGCGGATCCTCCTTGAGGACCTTCTGCATGGTGGTGGTCGCCGAGCCGGCAAAGGGACGCTCGCCGGTAAGAAACTGGTAGAAGATTACGCCTGCCGAGAAAAGATCGGTGCGGCCGTCGACGGGAAGCCCCATGATCTGTTCCGGAGACATGTAGGCGGGAGTCCCCAGCATCGTCCCCACCTGCGTCATGCTCGATGTCTCGATGTGCGCTATCCCGAAGTCGGCGACCTTCACCGTCCCGTCGGGCAGCAGAAAGATGTTGGCCGGCTTGATGTCGCGGTGGACGACCCCCTGGCTGTGCGACGCCCCGAGCGCATCGAGGATCTGCGACATGATGCGCACCGTGTCGGGAAGGCTAAAGCGCTCGTCCTTGTCGAAGTAGTCCTTGAGTTCGCGACCCTTGACGAACTCCATCGCGATGTACCAGACGCCGTTTTCCTCGCCGAAGTCGTAGATCCCGACGATGTTGGGGTGGCTCAATCGTCCTGCGGCCTGCGCCTCGCGGCGGAAGCGAGCGATCATCGTGGAGGAGTCCTCTCCGGAGAGCCGATCTGCGCGCACGGTCTTCAGCGCGACGAGACGCTTGATTAGAGGGTCGAAACCCTCGTAGACCACGCCCATCGCGCCGCGTCCGATTTCGCGCCGGATTTCGTACTTGCCCAGGCTCACCAACTCCGCCATGCGTCGCTCCTCGCTGCTCCAGCAAGCGGCGACGCCGGCAGAGCGCCGGCGTCGCAAAAGCAAACGTTCAGCCGGTCACTACTTGTACTTGCTGTCGATCTCCCACACGCACTTCTGGACGAGGCGCTGCACCATCGTGTCGAGCGACAATCCGCCCTGCTGCGACTGCGAGACGCCGAGCACCGAGGACGACTTCGCGCCGATCTCCATTTTCTCCTCGGTATAGCCCGTCGCGACCTGCTCGGTGGTCTCGGCATTGATGATCTTGTAGCGCATGCCTATGATCCAGACGCTGCTCGACTCGCCGGAATGCACCGAGCTGATGCCGGCACCGGCGACCGTGCCGGCCTGCGCGCCGCCGCGCGAGCCGCTGAACACCCCGAGCAGCCCGGCCATCTGGCCCATGGCGGCGCCGTCGAAGCCCTGCTGCGCCGCGGCGACCTGTTCGGTCTTGAGCACATCGAACTTGACAACGTACTTGGTGCTCTTGAGCTTGCCCATGCGCAGGAACTTGCGCGCCTGGTCTGGATCCCCAAGGTTGTAGGCGAGCGCGAACTCGTTCAAGACCGGCCCCAGGCTGGAACGCTCGAGCACCTGGAAGTTGGCGCTAGTCATCTCGATCTCGCCGAAGTCGGCGATGTTGTTCGCGGTGAACTTCTGCAGGAAGGTCGCGTTGTTGCTTTTGATCTCGCCGGGAATGACGATCACCGCCGGACCCTTCTTGCTGGCGTTGACGTACTCGACCGGCTGATAGAGCGCCTGGTCGGCGGACGCGTTGGCCTTTTGCGAAGTCTCGCTACCCGCAGTCGGCGACGGTTGGCCGAACCTGGGCTGCGCCGCGGCGAGCGACGCCCACCCCAGAAGCATGAGCACAACAGCGGTGAATCGGATGGAGATGAGATTGCTCATTGCGAAAGCCTCCATGTTAAATGCCATCGATTGCCGGCGGCCAATGCTACTTCGGCTGCGGCTTCTTCCCCCCTGCCAGCCCGGCGTTGCTGCAATAGTCCGAGTACAGCTTGGCGACGACCTCGTCGGCCTGCTCGTTGACCAGGGTCAGCGCCATGTGCTGAACGTCCGCTCCTGCATAGGACCCGGAGTTGGCATGCGTGTCGGAAATCACTCGTCCGTCCGCGCCCGTTAGCGTGAAATCCATGTCGACGACGACCTGGTTCACCGGGATGATCGGATTCATGCTGGCCTGCGAGGAAATCAATCCGCGCAGGATGAAGCTCGCTCCGTGCTTCTTGGAGGCGTTGAGCGCTGCATCGGGATCGTTGCGGAAATACGCATCGATCTCGGCTTGCGCGATCTGCCGGCGGATCTCCTCCGAGGTGTAGGTCTTGAGTCCCAGCGCGCGAAGACGCGTGTTGATCGCCTGGAAGTGCGGACCGTAGTTCTGCTGCTGCGCGACGATGAAGCCGTTGGATCGGCGCTCGCCGATGAGCACCATGATCTTGCGGTCCTTGAGGGCAGCCTTGCATGGCGTCGAGAGCTGATCGGCGATCTTCGCCTGGCGCGCTTCGCTCTCGGCGCGATCAGCGTCGTCCGGCTGCGAGAACTTGAAGCCCTGGGCGTAAACGGACCCGGCGATGGCGGGCAACACGAGCACCATCAGGATCTTCGACAGGACGTGGATTGGACGCATCGCCGGCGTGCAGCTTCGTGCTCGGAGGCCTCCCTCAAGGCGAAAAAGGTTAGCCCAACGGGCTCCGGAAATCCAATGGAATATTCGACGCGTCCGCCGCCTGCCTCCCGTGGCTAGAGCGCCGGCGAGTCAACTTTCAATTTGTGAGCGACAAGCATACGGCCTACGCTGCGCCAAGATTGTTGCCCCATCCTAGCCGCGATGACGTGCCCACCCTGATCGTCGTTCCCGCGTAAGCGGGAACCCAGGGTCGTTGCTTGAAAGCCACTGGATCCCCTCCCCGCTTTCGCGGGGACTAAAGGCCGCGGGGATGACACGGCTGTCTCCGATCGCCGCGAGGCTTCGCCTCTTGCTCTCGGACAGCCGTGTCACTTCGCGGTGGGCTTCGGCTTGCGCTTCGCTGCGCGCTTGCGGCGCTTCGCCTCTCCCGCCGAGGGAGCCATTCGCTGAATGCCCTGCGCCTTAAGCAGCGCATTCACTGCCTCCGAGAGCTCGTTGACGCGTTCAGTCAACTGCTTGACGTCGGCCGAGGTATAAACGCCCAGATGGCCAAGGGCGCGTGCGACGCGATCCTCGAACACCTGCTCCAGCTTGTCCCACGTGCCGCCTGCCATCGCCTGCATCTCCTTGGCTTTTGCCTTCGCCGCCTCGCGCGCCGCGCCGGCGGTCGTCGCTGCAGCGTGCCGGGTCTTGGACTCGACCGATTCGCCTTGCTTGACCAGCGTGTCGAATACCTTCATGCCCTCGTGTTGCGCCTTGGCGAAGGCCCCGAGACCCGCGAGCCAAATCTGATGCGACGACTTCAGGATGGCCTGCGCCATGCTCGTTGCGTCTTCGCTCTTCCCGGTCTCGAGACCGGCTCTGGTCTTTTTGGGCATTGCCCCACTCCTTGAAGTAACCGTCGACTCCTCGGCCAGTGAAGCATTGTAAGCGACCAATCTAGGGCAATCATACTAAACGGCAACCCCGTTGGGATCGCCGGCAGCCACGTCGCCACCGGTATAATGAAGCGCGTCCTGCGGCACTATTGGCCCGCTTCGAAAGTCGCGCCCGCGGCAGTCCCAAGGCCTGCGAGGAGGAATCACAATGGCTTACTTCGTTACCGGCGGAACCGGTTTCATCGGCCGCTTCCTGGTCGAAAACCTGCTCAAGCGCGGCGAGCCGGTGTACCTGCTCGTCCGCAAGGGCTCCCAGAAGAAGCTCACCGCGCTGCGCGAGGCCCTGGGCGCCGACGAGACGCGGTTGATCGGCGTAATGGGCGACTTGGCCAAGCCCAACCTCGGGATCGCGGCTCCCGAGCTCTCCAGGCTCAAGGGGAAGATCACGCACGTGTTCCATCTGGCGGCCGTCTACGATATAAACGCAGGCGCCGAGGCGCAGGAGCTCGCCAACATCGACGGCACGCGCCATGCCGTCGGCCTTGCCGAGGCAGTGAACGCCGGCTGCTTTCACCACGTGAGCTCGATTGCCGCCGCGGGCCTCTACGAGGGGACCTTCCGCGAGGACATGTTCGAGGAGGCCGAGGAGCTCGACCATCCCTACTTTCGCACCAAGCACGTCTCCGAAGGCATTGTGCGCACAGAATGCAAGCGCCCGTGGCGGATCTACCGGCCTAGCATGGTCGTAGGCCACTCGAAGACGGGCTTCATCGACAAGATCGACGGGCCGTACTACTTCTTCAAGCTCATCCAGCGCATGCGCAAGATGCTGCCCTCGTGGGTGCCGACCATAGGCATCGAGGGCGGCCGCTTGAACATCGTACCCGTCGACTTCGTCGCTGACGCAATCGATCATCTCGCCCACAAGAAAGGCCTGGATCGCCGCTGCTTCCACCTGACCGATCCCACTCCGTACCGCATCGGCGAGGTACTGAACATCTTCGCCAATGCTGCTCACGCGCCTCAGATGACCTTGCGCATCAATGCGAGGATGTTCGGCTTCATTCCCGCACCCGTCCTCCAGGGCATCGGCTCGCTGTCGCCGATCAAGCGGATGATTCGCGCCGTGCTGAAGGACCTCGGCATCCCGAAGGACGTGTTTCAATTCATCAACTGGCCGACGCGCTATGACAACCGCGAAGCGGCCAAGGCGCTCAAGGGCTCGGGAATCGAGCTCCCGCAGCTGGAGACCTACGCGGCCAAGCTGTGGGACTACTGGGAGCGCAACTTAGATCCCGATCTGTTCATCGATCGCAGCCTCGCCGGCCGCGTCAACGACAAGGTCGTCGTCGTCACCGGCGCTTCGTCGGGGATCGGCAGGGCGACGGCGCTGAAGCTGGCCTCCGCCGGCGCCAAGGTGATGCTGGTCGCGCGCGGCGAGGAGAAGCTCGTCGACACCAAGAGGGAAATCGACACGGCCGGCGGCAAGTGCTGGATCTACGCCTGCGACGTCTCCGACATGGCTTCGTGCGACGCTCTGGTCGCCAAGGTGCTCAAGGACCATGGAGCCTGCGACTATCTGATCAACAATGCCGGTCGGTCGATCCGTCGTGGCATTATCAATTCGCTCGACCGCTTCCACGACTTTGAGCGCACGATGCAGCTCAACTATTTCGGCGCACTGCGACTCATCATGGGTTTCGTGCCCAAGATGATGGAACGCAGGAGCGGCCACATCATCAACATCTCGTCGATCGGCGTGCTGTCGAACGCGCCGCGTTTTTCCGCCTATGTCGCATCGAAGTCGGCGCTCGATTCCTTCTCCGCTTGCGCGGCCTCCGAGTTCGTCGACAAGGGCATCAACTTCACGACGATCAACATGCCGCTGGTGCGCACTCCCATGATCGCGCCGACCAAGATGTACGAGAACATGCCGACGCTCTCGCCCGAGGAGGCCGCCGATCTCGTCGTCGAGGCGATCGTCTACAAGCCGGTGCGCATCGCCACGCGGTTGGGCATCTTCGGGGCGGTCGCGCACGCGATCGCTCCGAAGCTCACGCAGATCCTGCTCAACACGGCGTTCAACATGTTTCCCGACTCGGCTGCGGCCGCGGGCAAGAAGGAAGGCGAGCCGCGGCCTCTCACCGCGGAGCAGATGGCGTTCGCTCAGCTCACGCAGGGGATTCACTGGTAGGACCTAGCGTTGCGAGGTTGGCGGCCGGTCCTACCTAGGTCCAGCCGCTTGGCGCGCACAACTTGTGCACGACACGCTTGGGTGCAGGTATCATAGACATTGCTTCATGTCGCCATAGCTCGGTGTCGGCCAGCTGGAAACGCTGCAACGGCGCTGAAGACGTCGCCGAGCCGGGCTCAATCCAAGCCAGACTCAGGGAGCGTCCAGATCATGAAAAAGTCCATTCTCTTTGCCGCCGGATTGACGGTGGTGTTGGGCGGCTGTGCAAGCATCAGGTTCGGAGACAGCGGCTTTCAGCCTCTGGTATTCAGTCGATACGAGCCTAGGACTCCCAATATTGCAGTCGTTGAAACCACGCAACCTGCCCAGCTAGTCGTCGACCAGGATCCGATTGTCATTGCCAAGGAGTCTAACAATCCGCAGACGAACGCCCCTCCCGATGTCGTTATTACGTTTGCTCTGCCACTGACCGCCAAGTACTTCTTCGATCCCACCCCTAACAAGGGAATTTTGTTTATTGATCCGCAATCAACGTGCGAGAAACCTACACCGATCGACAGCGTGAAATGCGTCCCGCAGGGTACGGACCAGAACCACCCCAAGACCTTTCAGTGCACATATCCGCGCCCTGCACCGAGTACGCGGTATCACTACTGCGTTGTGGTATACCCCGAAGGCAGCGCACAGAAACTGCAGCTAGACCCGAACGTCTGGAATGACTAGCGTCCGAGCTTGGTCGCATCGGAGCCCTTGCGGCTAGCGACCCCAAGGTCGAGCGGTTCGTTATCCGTGCCGAGCCATGCACGAGCCTGCCCTATGGTTTCCTCGTAGGACAGGCCGCACCCATTGGCTGCGGCCACGGCGAACCCCGCGGTCCCCAACGCGATCCGCGCTTTGGCGATAAGCGGGGTTAGAAAGGCTTCGTCTGCGCGGTCGCGGCGAAGTCCCGTGCGCTCCGCCTGCTTCTCCGCCGCCCCAAAGAAGAGGCCCGCGAGCGCCCACTCCGCGCGCGACGCACCCAGACCAGCCGCGACGTCCAGCACGCTCTGCCCGACCGATTTCGAGCCGATCTCCTCGGCAATCGCCAGTGCCTCGAGCAGCATCGTTGGTACGCCATCGTCTGATCCGCGACCGATCGCAACGATAGCAAGATTTAGAAGGCCGATCGCAACGGTCTCTCGATCTCCCAATTCGCGGGCAAGCGTCAGAACCTGCGCGTAGAGGGGCTCCGCCGCGTCGAGCGCTCCCTCAGCGCGGTGTAGCTGTGCGAGTTGGTTGAGCGCAGCGGCCAGCTCGCGTCTGTTCCCCAATTCCCGCGCCAGCGCGAGCGCCTCCTCGAGATGCCCTCGAGCGGTCGACACGTCGCCTTGTCCGAGCGCGGCGATACCCAGAGGCTGGAGAACGGCGGCAACTCTCGCTCGATCGCCGATCTCTCGGGCAATTTTCAGGCTTTCTTCGAGATACGCACGAGCCTCGCCGTAGTGGCCCATGGCGCAGCCCAGTTGGCCGGCGGAATGAAGCGCCCGGCAACGCGCGAGGGTGTGCCCCCGGGCGGTTTCGCGCCCGACTGCCTCGACCGAAACTCGATGGCCTAATCCCAGCAGGCCGCGCGTGAACCAGTAGGGCTTGACGGCGTGGACTAACCGCAGCCCCAGCTCTCCTCCGCCTTTCGCGCGGTCGCACCATGCGTGCGCTGCCAGAAGATTCTCTCGTTCGAGATCGAGGCGAGCCAGCCATGCTGCCTGCTCCGGTCCGGCAAGCGCGGGCCGCGCTTCCTCCGCAAGAGCGAGGAAAAAGGCGAGATGGCGGGTGCTGGTATCGCTTGCCTCACCGGAGCGATCAAGCCGCTCCTGCGCGTACTGCCGAACCGTATCGAGCAATCGGTAGCGCCCGCCGACTGGATCGACAACTACGAGTGACTTCTCGACAAGGTTGGTCAGCAGCTCCAGCACGTCCGCGCCTTGCACGTCGCCATCGGGGACGACTGCCTCGGCTCCTTCGATCGTCCATCCTCCGGCGAAAACTGCCAGCCGACGAAGCACCGCACGCTCCCGCTCCGTGAGCAGGTCGTAGCTCCAGTCGATCAAGGCGCGAAGGGTCTGCTGGCGCGGCAGGGCACTCCGGTCGCCGCCCACCAGCAAACGAAATCGGTCGCTCAAACGCGCCGCGATGGTCTCGACGGAGAGCGCGCGCACCCGCGCTGCCGCCAGCTCGATGGCCAACGGAATGCCGTCGAGGCGATGACAGATGTCTGCCACCGCAGCGGCGTTCTTGTCGGACACCTTGAATGCGGGTTGCACGGCGCTCGCGCGATCGACGAATAAGCGCGTGGCGTCGTATTCCGACAGGGCCGCAGCGACCAACTTCCGCTGCGGGTCCGCACTCGCAAGGGCCGGCACCAAAAACGTCGTTTCCCCGGCGATATTGAGATGCTCGCGGCTGGACGCAAGGATCTTCAAGTTCGGGCCCGATTTCAGCAGCTGTGTCGCAAGCCGAGCGCACGCCGCCACAAGATGTTCGCAATTATCCAGAATGAGCAACAACTTACGGTCCTTGACATACCGAACGAGCGCGTCGAGCAGCGGATGCCCTGGAGTTTCCTTCACCCCAACCGTGCTCGCGACAGCGTGCGGTACACCGAGCTCGTTCGCCACGGGCGCGAGCTCCACGAACCACACTCCGTCGGGGTAGTCATCCATCACGTCGGCCGCGAGCTGCAGTGAAAGCCTCGTCTTGCCGATGCCGCCAACTCCGAAGAGCGTGAGCAGGCGCGCGCTTCCAAGAAGTCCCTTGGCCTCCGCCAATTCGCGTCCGCGACCGATGAATGACGTAATCTGTTGCGGCAGGTTGTTCGGCGTAGCTTCAAGCGAGCGTAGCGCGGGAAATTCCTGGCGGAGTTGGGGGTGCACGACCTGGTAGATGCGCTCCGGATTCGCCAGATCGCGCAGCCGCACGGAACCGAGGTCGAGCAACGCAACACCTGGGGGTAAGCGATCCCGAACCAGGGTTGCTACCGCCTGCGACAACAGAATCTGGCCCCCGTGAGCCGTGCTCATAATGCGCGCTGCACGATTGACCGCGTTGCCGAAGAAGTCGTTGTCGCGACGTTCTTCCACGCCCGCGTGAAGCCCGCACCGCACGTGAAGCGCGACATCGTTGGTCTTCGCCGGGTCCGTAAGCATCGACAGCAGCTGCAGGGCCGCGCGCACCCCGTCGAGGGGGTCCGCGAATGCAGCGTGAACGCCGTCGCCGGTCATTTTGACGATGTTGCCGCGATTGTCCCGCACCGCCTGGCGTACGATCGCGTCGTGACCGGAGAGCGCGGCCCCCATCCGAGCGGGATCGCTTTCCCACAACCGAGAGCTGCCCTCGATGTCGGTGAAGAGAAAGGTGGTTATGGCGGGCGCTGGCTGCACGTCAGTCGCCATTCTCGTTTGGGGAGTCCAAGTCTACCGTCCAACGGCAGTACGGTGCTACCCGACCTGGCGCGCGAGGCTGTCAGCGTGCCGCGTCGCTCGAGCCCTCGATCACGCTCGCAGCCATTCTGGCGACGCTTTCGTCGCTTAAGAGCGCGTTATGGCCGACTCCGACGATGGCGATGTTCTCTCCGCCCGCCAACGTCGCGCTAGCCTGCGGAATCACCATGCTGTCGTGCCGCGACCAGATCGAGGTGATCGGCACCGGCGGCGGGCCGTCTTCCGCCTCGTTTAGCTTCGCAAGCCAGGCGCTGCCTGGGTGCATCTGCGCGAGGCCTATCCCTGGGAAACTCCACGCGAGAATGCTCCCGTGGTGCGGCGTGCCGATGGTGATCAGCCGCTGCACCTGCCCGCCGCCACAGCGTCGAAGGTATGCACGGGCGACCAGTCCGCCCATGCTGTGGCCGATCAGCACGACCTGTGTGGCACCCGTGGCAGCGCAAACGGCCCGGATCTTTGCGTTGAGTTGTTGCGCAAAACGCTCGATGCTTGCGTGCGGCGGTCCGTAGTTGAGCGAATAGATCGGTCCGATGCCGAGCCGCTGAAGGCGGCGCCTGAACCAGAACCAGACCCCGTCGTTCACGAGTACGCCGTGGATCAGCAAGACCGGACGCGTTGCATGCGCCGGTGGCGGATCATGGATGATCAAGCGGTGTAGCGCGAGCAATGGCCACGATCCGGCGAGCGTGAGCGTTTCGAGCACGTACAGGCGCACGCTTCCCGCAAGGTCGAGCCGCGTCTGGGGTGGACGAGGCGTTCTCCAAAGCCATGCGGCCGCGAACCACGCCGCCGTCAAGATGATGGCGGGTGCGAGATAGGCGACGGGCGCGCCAGCGACGAACCACCACACGGAGACACCGTGCGCTATCGAGTGCGCGGCCCAGCGCACGTAAGCCCACACTCCGGCAACAAGCAGGGTGATCGTGATCAGCGCCGTCATGGCCGCAAGCTCGCAACCTGCCGCTGGAGCGCGATTCGAGGATTCAGCGTGTCTTGTCTCCCGGGTCCGCGCGTGGTCCTCTGAGCGCGGATAGCGCATCGCCGAGCTCGGGCATGAGCACCACGCCGGGAAGCGCTTTGCGCAGGCGCCGGGTCATCTCGCCGCCTGCCCACAGCGCCACCGCGGCGGGAAGCTGTCGCCGCAACGCGGCCAGACCGTCCCCGGCTTGCCTCAGCGGAAACGCCTCGGAAAATGACAGCGCGACGACATTCGCCTTGTGCGCGACGGCCGCCTTGTGGATGTCGTCGATCGGCGTCTGGGTCCCGAGCGAGACGCACTGCGCGCCTTCGGCGACCAGCAGCGCCTCTAGCATCAGCAGACCCAGGCCGTGCTGCTCGCCTGGAAACGTGGTCAACAGCACTTTGGGCGCCCCTGCCTGACGCGGAAATGCGTTGACCGCAATGCGAAGCGCGGCCTGCACCTGCTCCGCGTACAAGTGCTCCTCGAAGATCTGCAGCTCGCCGCGCATCCAGGCTTCGCCGACCGCGCGGTTAAGCGGAACGACCGTGTCGGTCACGAAGCGCTGCACGCCTTGCCGCATCAACGCATTGGCGAGCGCGTGCTGCAGCCCCGCGGGATTATGGCCGGTGAGCAGCGCCAATACGTCGCGTTCGAGCGCGGGCGCAGCCGCTTCGCGCCGAGGCGCCGATCGACTCTCCGCGAGTGTGCTCAACTCGACGAGCGAGCGCCGCATCAACTTGCCGGGACGCATCCCGGTGTCCATCAGCCGCTTGATGATTCGCAGCTTGGCTACCTGCTCGGGCGGGTACTGACGCTCGGCGTTCTCATCGCGTGTGGGCTCCGGAAACCCGTAACGGCGCTCCCAGACGCGCAGGACATCCTTGGACAGTCCCGTTTCCCGCTCGACCGCGCTGATGTTCAGAATGAGGCCCGATGACGGCATGTCGGCGTCCAGGACAGCGGATTGACGCTTCCTCAGGGGCAGCTACGCTAGCACCGCGATGCGATATTGTCCATGACAATGCCTCGTCGCCTGGCTCACTGTCCAACCCGACCGACTCCATGCTCAAGCCAGCTCTGATCGCTGCGTTCCTCGCCATGAGTTTCGCAGCCGCGTCGGCGGCGAGAGCGCAGTGCCCTGCTGTGCTCGATTACACCTTCAACAGCCTGCAGATCGGCAGACCCGAAATGCCGTGCCAGTATCGCGGCAAGGTGCTGCTCATCGTCAACACTGCAAGCTATTGCGGCTACACTCATCAGTACGAGGGACTCGAAGCGCTTTATCGCAAGTACAGGGACCGAGGCCTGGTCGTGCTTAGCTTTCCGACCAACGATTTCGGCATGGAGGAACCCGGGACCAACAAGGGAAATCGCCGAATTTTGCAGGCTCACCTACGGCGTGCAATTCCCGATGTTCGAGAAATCGGGCATCAAGACGAATCCTCTATTTGTCGAGTTGGTTTCGCGTACCGGTCAGGCGCCAGCGTGGAACTTCCACAGGTACCTGATCGACCGCGACGGCAGCCGCGTGACCAGCTTCGGAACCCGGGTCGAGCCAGAAAGCCGCGAGTTGGTGGGCGCGCTGGAGAGACTCTTGTCAGAAAAGCCGGGGTCGCCCGGGAGCTGAATCGACGCGCCGTCACCTTCACCGCACACTTCGCAGTGATGCATCCGAGTTGCGGCGGTTGATTGAAAGCAGACGTTGTTCCGAGCGCGTCGTCTTTTGACAGCATCGCACCGGATCGCCGATAATGTCGCCCCTTCGGCGAGCTAGCTCAGCTGGTTAGAGCAGAGGAATCATAATCCTTTGGTCGGGGGTTCGAGTCCCTCGCTCGCTACCAACACATGCGGGTACGCCCTTGGAGCGGCCTGGACACGTGGGTGAGGGCTGCACCTGAGACACGGTGAGAGGAAATTGGCTGCCCGTTTGATGCCGTGCGGAACTCCTGGTCATTTCCCAATCCGCGCGCGTAACTGTCCGACGACGCCGCGCGGGAAGTAATACACGGAAAGCACGAACAGCACGCCCAGCCAGAGCAGCCAGCGGTCAGGCCCTAACAGATCGGGCAGCAACGGCAGCCCCTGCATCGCGCCGGAGAGTGCCTTCATGGCGTCCTGCAGGTAGTTCTGCGCGACGACGAAGATGGTGGCGCCAATGACTGCGCCGTACATCGTGCCCATTCCACCGATCACCACCATCAGCAGGATGTCGATCATGATGGCGAAATCGAGCGTGGTGTTCGGTCCGGTATAACGCAACCAGAGCGCGTAGAGCACGCCGGCGAGCGTTGCCACCACCGCTCCTAGGCAGTTGGCAGTGGTGCGGTAGACAACGGTGCGGTAGCCAAGCGCTTCGGCGCGAAAGTCATTCTCGCGGATCGCGAGGAGCACGCGGCCGAATGGCGAATTTACCGCGCGCAGCAACGCGAGGAACAGCGCCAGCGAGGTGCCGAACACCAGGTAGTACGTGAGGAATCTTCCGCCGATGGTCACGCCGAGCACCGGGTCTTCAACCAGCCGGTAGGCGGGTCGCAAGAGGTCTGGCACCTTGAAGGTGATGCCGTCCTCGCCGCCAGTGACGTTCGAGAGCTGCGACGCGAGGATGGCGAAGAACGAAGCCACCGCGAGCGTGATCATGGCGAAGAATATCGCCTTCACGCGCAGTGAGAAGAGACCGATCAGGAACGAGAGCGCCAACGAGGCGAGCACCGCAGCGGCGGCGCCGAGCGCGATCGCGGACCAGCCGACCTCCATGCGCGACAGCGCAATCGCAACGCCATAGCCGCCGATGCCGAAGAACATGGTGTGGGCAAAGGAAACGATACCGGAATAGCCGAGCAGCAGATCGTAGCTCGCCACCAGCACAACGAACACGCAGACCTTTGCCGCGACGTCGAGGGCACGCGTGCCTGAAAAGAGGAACGGCGCCAGCGCCAGCGCCACCAAAATCGCAGCCAGCATCATCGAGAGGACGCGGCTGCGGGGGAGGTCGCCGGAGAGGGCGGCGTCGAGCACGGCCGGCTTGCTCATGACCTGCTCACCGGATACAGCCCCTGCGGCCGCCAAAGCAACACGATCACCATCAGCAGGATATTGGAGCCCAGCGCGATCTTCGGCGACAAGTAGCCCACGTAATTCGCCACCAGCCCGACCAGGATCGCGCCTGCGAAGCAGCCGCCGACCGAACCCAGGCCACCAATGATGATGACGATGAAGATCAGTACCATCATGCTGGCGCCGATGTGCACTTGCACGCTCTCCTGGTACATTCCCCACAGCGCACCTCCGAGGCCTGCGAGCGCGGAGCCGGCCGCGAACACCGCCACGAACAAACGCCGGATGCGATAGCCCATCGCTTCGACCATCTCCTTGTTCTCTACTCCGGCGCGAATCAAGAGTCCGATCCTCGTGCGGTTGAGCAGCACCATCATCGCGGCGAACACCGCCAGCCCAATCACCACGGCGATCAGACGGAACTTTTCGATCGCCATGTCTTCGATCAGAAAGGATCCACGAAACGTCGTCGGACGCGCCAGCGGCAGCAGGTCCGGCCCCCACAGCACGACGATCAGCTGCTCGCCGACGATCATGCCGCCGGTCGTGATCAGAATCTGCTTCAGGTGCTGCCCGTAGACCGGCCTAATGATGAGCCGCTCGAAGAACAGGCCGAGCACGCCGGCGACGATGGTCGCTGCGGTCAATGCAGGGACGATGGCGCTGAGGTTCGCGAGGAAGCTCTCCGACCCGGCTGCGGTAGCGAACACCTTGATCGTCGAGGCGGCGACGTAGGCGCCGACGGCAATGAACAGGCCGTGTGCGAAATTCATCACGTCCATCAGGCCGAATACCAGAGTAAGCCCGGAGGACATCAAGAAAATCAGCAGGCCCATCGCCAGGCCGGCCACCGTAAGGGTGACCCAGGTCGACGGATTGCGGATCAGCGCCAGCGCGCCGAGCGCGATGGCGAGCATCAGCGCCGGTGGAACAAGGTCGACGGAACGGCCTGCGACCGGCTTCACTGGTGAGCTTCCAGCGACAAGCCGAGCAGTCGTGTCTGCTGCGCGCTATCCTGAGCGAGATCGGACATGCGTCCGCTGTACACGATGCGCCCAGCATCCATGACCGCCGCCGCATCGCCCAGCGACTTCGCGGCGTGGAAATTCTGTTCCACCATCAGGATCGTCGTGCCGGTCTTCTTCAATTCGACGAAGGCCTCGATCAAGTTGTTGATGATCGCGGGCGCAAGGCCCTTGGTAGGTTCATCGATCAGCACCAGCTTCCTGGGCTCGACGATGGCCCGCGAAATCGACAGCATCTGCTTCTGACCGCCGGAGAGCCGCCCTGCGGGCAGCTGCCAGAATTTTTTCAGCGGCGGAAAGAAGCCGAAGATCCAGTCCAGCCGCTGCTCGTCGGGCGGACCGAGCCGCGCCGCCAGCAGCAGGTTTTCGCGCACGGTGAGTCCGGCGAAGATACCCATCGATTCGGGCACGTAGGCGATACCCAGTTTGGCAATCGCGGGCGTTTCGTACTTCGCGATGTCGGTGCCGCTGAACCGGATTGCACCCGCGGAGGCACGCCATAGGCCGAGGATCGTGCGCAGCGCGGTGGTTTTTCCCGCACCATTGCGTCCAAGCAGCATCGTGAGTTCGCCGCGCGGCACCGCGAGATCGACGCCCTGCAGGATGTGGTAGTGCCCGATGTGCGTGTGCACGCCGGCAAGCGATAACAGCGCATCAGCCATTGGTCTGCACGCCCAGGTACGCTTCCTGAACCACGCGCGAAGCAATCACCTCGGCAGGCGCGCCGTCGGCGACCAGTTCGCCCTGATGCAATACGATGATGCGATCGGCGAGCGAGCGCACGACATCCATCTTGTGCTCGACCAGCAGGATGGTCTTGTCCTTCTGGTCCTTGATCTCGTGGATCAGATCGAGGATCACCGGAACCTCGTCCACACTCATGCCCGCGGTCGGCTCGTCGAACAGGAAGATGTCGGGCTCGAGCGCGAGCAGGATGGCGACCTCGAGCTTCCTCTGGTCGCCGTGCGACAGCTCGGATGCGAGCGCGGCGCGCCTCTTGGCGAGCGCGACCCGCGACAGGAAATGTTCCGCCTTCTCGATCAGTTCGACATGACTGCGCCACGTCGAGACCAGGTTCAGCCCCATGCCGGCCCGCGCCTGCACCGCGAGGCGCACGTTCTCCTGCACGGTGAGGTCGGGAAAAAGGTTCGTCAGCTGAAACGCGCGCCCCATACCCTTGCGGGTCCGGATCGCTGCACGGTCGCGCGTTACGTCTTCGCCATAGAGCAAGACGCGGCCGGCGCTTGCCGGCAGCTGGCCCGAGATCAGATTGAAGTATGTCGTCTTGCCGGCGCCGTTCGGGCCGACGATCGCGGTCAGCGTCCCCGGCTCGAAGCGGCAACTCACTGCATTGACCGCGACGTGGCCCCCGAAACGGATCGTCAGGTCGCGCGTTTCCAGGACAGGATGCACGCCCGCCACAAGTGTCCCGTCCTGGGTTCTTTCGATTTCAGCGCTTGTTGCGGACGGGAAGCGGGATCTCCTTCGCCGGTATCACGCGCACCAGCTCCAGCAGATCCCACTCATTCGCCTGCGCTTTCTTGATCCGGAACTGGTACATGTCCTGCAACGCCTGGTGGTCTTCCTTGCGGAAGGTCATGGTGCCCTTGGGCGTCTCGAAGCTCATGCCTTCCATCGCAGCGATCAGCTTTTCGGTGTCGGTGCCGCCGGCTTTCCTGATCGCCTCGACGACCGCGATTCCCGCCGCCATGCCGCCGGCGACGAAAAAATCGGGAGGCATTCCGCCGTAGCGCTTGCCATACTCGCTGACCATCCAGTCGTTCACCTTGTTCTTTGGGAAGCCATAGTAGTAGTAGATCGCGCCCTCGACGCCGGCGAAGTCCTTCCAGCCTTTCATGACGGGCAGGATGTTGCCGCCTGGAGCGAGCGCGATGCCGAAGCGCTCGGGCTTCATGTCGGCGATCTTGGCGAGCGGATTTGGCCCGGCCCAGATGATGCCGATGATCTTGGTGCCGGGCTTGTCCTTGAGCGCGTCGAACATGCGCTGCGCGGCCGCGGTGAAATCGGTCGTCGCCTGCGGCACGTATTCCTCGTGCACGATCACCGCTTTGCTTCCGGTGGCGGAAAGCGCGTCTTTCATCGCCTTGACGCCGTCGCGGCCGAAGGCGTAGTCCTGCGCCAGCATCGCAATCTGCGCGTTCTGCGGCGTGGCTACCGCGGCGGCAATCGCATCCTGCATCGAGCTGCGCCCGGTGCGGAAGATGTAGCGGTTCCACTTGTCGCCGGTGATGGAGTCGGCCACCGCCGGCTCAACCAGCAGAATTTTCTTGTACTCCTCGGCAACCGGCAGCATCGCCAGCGCGGACGCGGACGACGTGGGTCCAATCGCGAGGTCTACCTTGTCGTCGCCATAGGCCGAGGCGAGCGCGGACTTGGCGACGTCGGGCTTGGTCTGATCATCCTTCTCGATTACCACGATTTTGCGGCCGAGCACGGTCATGGTGCCGCCGGTCGCGTACTCTAGGCCCAGCATGAGGCCAGCCTGCGTTTGCTTGGCGTAAGCCTCGAGCGGACCGGTCTTGCCGTAGACGTGGGCGATTTTGATGTCCTGGCCCAATGAAAGGCTGGTGGCGCCAGCGAGCACTGCTGCTGCGACCAGCGTGGTCAGACGTTTCATGCGGTCTCCTCCAAATCGAACCAATGTCAAGTTTCTCATAGCGCGGTGCAATTTGCATTCGGGCGAGGCCCGCGCCCCGCGCTGGCGCTCCAGCGCTCGTCGCCAACTCCAGGTCGCCGCCCCTTGCGCTTCATCTTCATTTTCGCGACACTGCCTGGGCGATGGCGGACAGCACGTAGCCGTAGGTCAGGGATGAATCGATGGAAGGCGTCGCACAGTTCGATGGCGAGGGCGGCCACCTCGACGGATTGTTCCAGATCAGCCAAGCGGCGACCGCCGTCCGCAACCTCCTGGACCGATGAGCGACGACTTCGCGACGCGCATCGAGGCTCAACGCCGATACCTGCTGCGCGTCGCGCTGCTGCAGCTGCGCGACAACGATCTCGCGAAGGATGTCGTGCAGGAGACGATCGTGGCGGCGCTGGAAGGAAAGGCGGCTTTTTCCGGGCGGTCCAGCGTCAAGACCTGGCTCACCGGCATCTTGAAGCACAAGATCGTCGACGCGATCCGCAGGAAGAGCCGCGAGCCGGCACGCTTGTCGCTGGCCGAGGAATCCCGAATCGATGAATTCGACGCGCTGTTCGATCAAAGCGGCCATTGGGAGATTCCGCCGGCGGAGTGGGGTGATCCGGAGGCGCAGATGTCGCAGCGGCAGTTCTTCGAGGTCGTCGAGTTCTGCCTCGACAAGCTGCCCCCCAACACGGCGCGGGTCTTCATGATGCGCGAAGTCATGGAACTCGAAAGCGCCGAGATCTGTAAGGAACTGTCGATCACCTCGACCAACCTCTGGGTAATCCTGTACCGGGCCAGGGTCGCGCTTCGGCAATGCCTGGGGGAGCACTGGTTCGCCAAGCTGGGGCGGACCGCCTGACCAACGTCCGAGGGCCCCATTGGGTCTGTTGATCTCATGCAAGGAGGCGAGCCGCCTGCTCTCCCAGATGCAGGACGGCGGGGTGCCGCTCGGGCGGCAGCTTGCGGTTCGCCTGCACCTACTGTTCTGCGATGCATGCACGCGCTTCGCCGCGCAGCTTCGCCTCCTGCGTGCGGTGATGCAACGATATTCCCGGCAGGAGGAATGAGCGATGGCGGCGGCCGACACATCAACGCCGACCCGGGGGATCTCGGCGGTGGCGCGTGATACACTATCGGGGCAGGCCGCCGGTAGCGCGTCATGCTCTCGCTCTTAGTCAACGGTTCCCCGCACGTGTGTCGCAGCCCAAGGGCGACGATCGCGGATCTCGTCCTCGAGCTCGACATGCAGGCCAAGCGCATCGCAGTGGAGCGCAACGGCGAGATTGTCCCCCGAAGCAAGCACGCGCTGACGCCGTTGGCTGAAGGCGACCGCATCGAAGTGGTCGCCGCCGTCGGCGGAGGCTAGAGAGCTTCATGAACGCTCCCGCCGAGACTTCGCTGGTAACCCTCGACGATCCGCTGGTCGTCGCCGGGCGCGCCTACCGTTCGCGGCTGCTGGTGGGCACCGGCAAGTACAAGGACTTCGCCCAGACCAGAAGCGCGATCGACGCGTCTGGCGCCGAGATCGTCACCGTCGCGATCCGCCGCACCAACATCGGCCAGAACCCGAACGAGCCTTCGCTGCTCGACCATCTGCCGCCGTCGCAGTTCACCCTGCTGCCGAACACTGCCGGCTGCTACAGCGCGGAGGAAGCCTTGCGCACGCTCAAACTCGCGCGCGAGTTGCTCGACGGCCACGCGCTGGTCAAGCTCGAAGTGCTGGGCGATCCTCACACGCTGTTCCCCAATGTCCGCGAAACCATCCGCGCCGCCGAGATTCTGGTCAAGGACGGCTTCGACGTGATGGTGTACACCTCGGATGATCCGATCGTCGCGCGCGAGCTCGAGGCTGTCGGGTGCATCGCGATCATGCCGCTCGCGTCGCTGATCGGCTCGGGGATGGGCATTCTCAACCCATGGAACTTGAAGCTCATCATCGATCAGGCCAAGGTTCCGGTGCTGGTGGATGCAGGCGTGGGCACGGCGTCGGACGCTGCGGTGGCGATGGAGCTCGGCTGCGCAGGCGTGTTGATGAACACGGCCATTGCGCTGGCGAAGGATCCGGTGCTCATGGCGGGCGCGATGAAAAAAGCGGTCGAGGCCGGGCGCGAAGCGTTCCGCGCCGGGCGCATGCCGCGCAAGTTCTACGCTGCGAGCCCGAGTTCTCCCACGAGCGGGCTCATCGCTTAGATGGCCCGATGACCGGACCAGGTAGTGTCGGCCGGTGACTTTGCCATGACGGTATTGCGCATCGTCGCGACGGCGTTGCTTTTCGCCCCGCTGCTCGCCACCGCCGCGCGGTTGTCGCCACAGGAGATCGCCGCGACGTGCGCCAACGCAGAAGGGACGGCGCATTGCGGGCGGCTTATCGAAAACGAGCAGCTCAAGCGCCTGCCCGGCCTTGCTCGCCGCGAAGGCGAGAAGCTGATCGTCTCGCTGTATCCAATCGGCACGGCGACCTTCCTCGACGTCGACGATCCGGTCAAGGGCCGTTCGTACAGCCTGTGGGACTCTCTCGATCCGATCAACGCGGTGGTGCTCTACACCACGACCAACCAGGCCACGCTGTTCACGCTGTTGCAGCGGACGACCAACCGCAGGTTCGAGTTCCCTGCGGAGCCTCTTCTGTCACCGGACCGGCAGCGCCTGGTCACCGCGGATGTCTGCGCCAAGGGCTGCAGCGGCGAAATCGCGGTCTGGCGCATCTTGAAGGACGACGTGCGCAAGGAACTGGCGTGGGTGCCGGGGTCGGTCTGGAGCGACGCCGCGGCCACGTGGAAGAGCAACGACACGCTTACCATCGAGTACACTCCAGTGGGACAACAGGGTGACGTCAGGTTCGAGCGAAGGCTTTCCGACCCTTCCTGGACGCGGCTCCTGGCGCCCTAGAGCTCGATCGAGGACGATGGACCCGCGTTCCCGGAGATGAGCCTCGCGTTACAGCGCCGGCCGATCCGGAGCTTCGTCCTGCGCCAAGGGCGGTTCTCGCCGGCGCAGAGGCTTGCCTACGAAACGCTGCTGCCCCGGTTCGGAGTTGCCTTCTCGCCGGAGCCGATCGATCTCAACGCGATTTTCGGCCGCCCCAATCCGAAGATCCTCGAAGTGGGCTCCGGCATGGGGGAAACCACGGCAGCGATCGCAGCGGCGCATCCTGAGCGCGATTTTCTGGCCGTCGAGGTGCACGCGCCCGGGGTCGGAGGATTGCTCAAGCTTATCGCACGACAGGGCTTAAGCAATGTCCGTGTGGTCCGCCACGACGCGGTCGAGGTGGTCGAGCACATGATCGCGCCCGGTGCGCTCGCCGGCGTGCACGTCTTCTTCCCCGATCCCTGGCCGAAGAAGCGCCACCACAAGCGGCGCCTGCTGCAGGGCTCGTTCGTGCACGCGCTCGCCGAGAGGCTCGCTGCGGGAGGCTACCTGCACGCGGCGACCGACTGGCAAGATTATGCTGGCGCAATCCTGGAGACCTTCCGAGCCGAGCCGCTGCTCACCAACACCGCGCCCGAGTACGCTCCGAAGCCGGCATATCGGCCGATGACCAAGTTCGAGCGCCGCGGATTGGCGCGCGGCCACGGAGTGTGGGACGTCGTGTTTCGCAGGCGCGCGGGTTGACGCGCGAATGCCGGGCTACCCGCTGGAGATCGCCTCGCGCTCGGACGCCGCAGGCAGGGACGCGGACACCGGCACGTTCGCCGCGCACGCGAGCCCGTCGCGAACCGCCTCGAGGTAACGATACCCATAGCGGGCATCGGGCTCGAGGTAAGCGCCTTCGGCCCACTCATTCCATGCGTCCATGAATATCAGGTGCTCGGGCGCGGGGCGTTGCGCGGTGATTTCGACGAGCCGTTTGAACCAGTACGCGAAGCGCTCGGGCGATGCGCCTTTGAAGATCCGCGCGCGGTTCTTATACCGCGCGGTGTTGTCCCAATCGACGAACGCGCCTGGGAACGCCGGGATTCCGCCCTCGCGCTCGACCCTGAGGATGTGGCTCCACACCTTTTCGTAGTCGTAGAAGGTGAGCCTCGGCAAGAACCGATAGCGGATGGCACGCAACACGTCCTGCAGCCTGTCCGGAAGCCTGCGCAGCGGCGTCATCAGCAGCCGATGGCGGATGGCGCGAAGCGGCGGTACCAGCAGCCGATAGCGGATGGCGCGCAGCGGCGTCACCAGCAGCCGATAACGGATGGCGCGCAGCACGTGCTGCACCCTCGGCGGTAGCTTGCGCAGGGGCACCACGAGCCAGCTTCTGTCGGGCACGTCGCCTTTGCTTACGGGCACGTCGCTTTTGCTTACGGGCACGTCGCCTTCAAAATCAGGCGAGAAAAGCGCCTCGAACGGCTGGAACTGGACTGTCGCGTCGAAGTGTCGCAGCACGGCTGGCACGGGAAACTCGAACTGCTTGATCGCGGCCAGATAGATTCCCGGCAGCCCGCGCCGGTGCGCGAGCGTGCGCCAGAGGTCGAACATGCGGTCGATCTGCTGGATGCGGTGCGGCCGGTAAACGAGGAAGATCGGCTTGCCGTCTACCTTGATAGCGCGCTCATCACTCCACGCGCGGAACAGATACTCGAAGTGACGCTCCCAAAGCGCGGGGTCGGGCCGGTGCGTCTGCAGCTGCAAGATGTGGTGATCAAGGCCGTCCCATCGGCGCGACCACGTCTCGTTCGCCCATGCGAGGCAGAAGGGGAAATTGAGTTCCTTGGACGCCATGACGATATTGGTCGGCGTCTCGAGCAGCTGTTTGCCGTCGAACCAGTAGTGGTAGTGGCAGAAGCCGCTTAGTCCGTACCGGCGCGCGAGGTCGATCTGCCATTCGATCGTGGCCTTGTCGGACTGGTCGTAGTAGCGCTCATCCAGCGGTACACGTGGCTGATAATGGCCACGGAACTGCGGCTTCGCGCGGCGCACGTTCACCCAGTCAGTAAACCCCTTGCTCCACCACACGTCGTTCTCGGGAATCGCGTGGAATTGCGGGAAGTAGAACGCGATCAGTTTGACGAGATTGTTCTGGTTCAATTGGTCGGCGGTCCTCGCAGCGCTTTCCATAAGAAGCATCGTGCAGCAGCTCCGGCAAAAGGTGTAATTATCCTGCCTTTCGCGGTTCCGCCTCAAGAGATGCTGGGGGCGGTTGTACGTTGGATGTGTGGCGCGCGCTGCAATCCCCCCGGCGGGGATTCCCGGCAGCTCGACGTGCGGGCATGTGAAAACCGGCCGCCGCGAACTGGGGGCATCGCGCCGACCATGCAGCTCGCGCAGAGTCAGCCCGCGCCGTTCAGGTGCGCGAACATCCCCTGGCCGTGCGATTCACCTTGCGGGAATGTCAGCCTCGGGTACGCGGCCCGCGGCGACCGACTGCAGCTTCTTGTTGAACGCGTACACGAGCTCCACCGCTTTGGGCGCGCGCCATGGGTGCGTCAAAACTTCGAGCGCCCTTAGCTCCTGCACGAACGCCTCGTATGTCGCGCGCAAAGCGCGCTCCCGCTCGTAAGCAGCATCCTTCTGCTTGTAAGCCTCGCTAAGCTGCGCGTACGCTTCGTCGAGCTGGCGGTACGGCTCGGTCAGGCCGGTCTGCCGCCCGACACCGACGCGGAAGCGCGCCACCGGACGCGCTTCGAGTGGCAGCAGCGAGTGATAGTCGCCGACCATCTCGGCTGTCGTGCGCGCGCGCGGCGCAGCAGCGAGATTCCGCGCCACGCCCGCAAGCAGTTCCGGTTGCGCGTGCAGCCGTCGCGCCAGCGCGACCAGAGCGTGGGGATTCGGCTCAAACAGGAAGCCGTTCTCGCCGTCGACGATGCGGTCGCGGAAACTGCCCAGGTCGGTCGCGAGTGGCGGGATTCCGAGCAGAAGGAGCTCGCTCAGCGTGTAGCTGAAAGACTCCGGGACGATCGAGGCGAGCAGTCCCGCGTGCGGCGTGATGCCGCGCAGGATATCGGGCAACTCGTCCGGCAGGTAGCGCTCGATCGATTGCCACCCGCACGCCTTCGCGAGCGCTACGCCGTCCTCGCCGCATCCCACGAACGTGACCTGGGCGATGCGGCGCAGGCCGCCGCTGGCGGCGCGCAGTAGCTCGGCCCCCTTCCGAGGTGACATGCGGCCCAGGACGACGAGGCGCAGCGGCTCTGTGGCGGCACGCGGCGACGGCGGGATGCGCGGCGCATCAACGTCCCTGCCGTGCGGGATCAAATGCATCGACACGTCGGCGAGCCGCGGCGAGAGTTGACGCAGCGTCACGGCGACAGAGGGTGAGGGGACGACGATCTCGATTCCGCGCGCGACAAGCCGCTTCGCGTAGAGTTCGCGAAGCTCATGCCACTCATCGCTCGTCTGGTCGTGGAAGAAGTCGTTCAACGGATTCGATGCCGCGCAGCGGCGCAGGTCGTCGAGTGTGCAGTGCACGCACGTCGTGCCGAACTGCGGATTGATCGCCTGACAAACCGGGTAGAAGTCATGACCGACGACCAGGGTCTTCACCGGCTGCTCGAGCACGTCGAGCGAGTGGCCGATCAGCGACGAGACGATGATCGCTTCGACCTCGAACTCCTCGAAGATCTGAGCGAGGATGCGGCGGTATTCGACGCTGCCCGCCGCCGTCGAACGAATGGGACGCGCGATGTCCCATGTCCGCACCGGAATCAGCGCGCGCGGATCGGAGTAGAGGACAATGCGCTGGCCGCCAGTCTCGCCGATACGGTAGGTCGCCAACATCATGTTGATGTGCGACGGGTCGCCCCGCCCGAAGTCGCGCACCCAGCGTTCTAGACCGCCGCCCCAGAAGTGCATGACGTGGAGCTGCACGGGCCGATGATCGAGTCCTGGAGTCGAGACCGGAGGGAGCCCGCGCCGGATCGCGTCGTTGACCGCTCGCCGCACCCCACCCAGCGGGTGGTCGCGCAGTAAGGCTGCAGCGTCGACGTCCGGTGGCGACGGCAGTGCGGGCGCACGGCCAGCGAACCCCACGTAGAGGTAGTCGCAGACGACGCAACAGAGCCCCGTCGCGCGCCATCGCACCGCGAGGGCGTCGAGCAGGCGTTGCGGCTCGGCGCCGCTGGCGCCCACGATCGGCAGGGCGGCGTCGAGCGCGTCGCGCCTCAAGTAGGTGCACACCGCGTGCACGGCAGGGACCTCATAGTAGCTGCGGTCGCCCATGACGTAAGCCGTACGATCGACGCTCGCGGCGTCGTTCGGAGGTTCAACCCCGAGCTTCTCGTCGACGAGCGCGAACAACGGTGAGATGTCGCACATGGGCACGGCGGCCGCGATCCCCGGCTCGGCGTGCAGGGCCTTGGCCAGCCGCGCGTCCCATGCAAACGGCAGGGACGCACCCGCAGCAATCAGCGCGACGTCGCGCTGTGGATGCGGTGCGATCGCCGTGCATAGCGTTGCCACGAAATCGGCTCCGGTAGCAGCCTGCGCGACACTCCACGCGGCGCGCGTTTCGAGCGACGTACGGATCCCTTCCATCGTGGCACGGGCGCTCGTCGGCATTGATTCCGGGACCACGAAGCATACGTGCAACCCCGGCATCACCGCGTTTTCTACGAGTCCCCGCACTGTCTTCCCGAGAGCCGCCACGTCGTCGGCAACGACGATCGCAAGCGGCCCGGGACCGCGCACAGACTCCGAGAGTACGAGGCGTTCCGCGATCATTGGTCAGATGCGGACGGCGCAGGCGGCATGGTCGGCTGAGTTGCCGTGTTGTGAGCCGTGGCAATCATGCGGTGGCCGCAGCGCTTCCGACGCAGTGCGGTGTCCCCGGGAGCCCTCGGCAGACCGGGGCGACGGCGTCGATCAACGCGAGGGTCGAACCACAAAATGAGCATTTTAGCGGAGTCCGAGGCCATCGTCGGAGTAGAATTGGGCCCTGCCTCGACCTAACGGGCTGTCGGAAGCCTTATGCGCCCATTGCCTGCTCGACCGCGTCCCCGTGCGACGCGACCAGCGTGTGCGTGGAAGCCGCCGCGGCATCGCGCGTGCGGGTCCCACTTATCAAGTCTCCCGCATGAGCGACGGACTCGAATTCACGGGTGAGCGTTTCGTCCCCGGCACACCGGGCGAGATTTGGTACGAGCATTGGCATCGCTATCATTTCGCAGCTGCGCTTGTCACGGGCCGCGATGTCCTGGACGTCGCGTGTGGCGAGGGCTACGGCAGCGCGCTCCTCGCGCGCACCGCGCGGCACGTCGTCGGTGCCGACATCGCACCCGCGGTGATCGGACACGCCCGTGCCCGCTATGGCGCGGCTACCAACCTCGAATTCCGGCGGGCGGACTGCAAGATCCTGCCCTTTCCCGACGCAAGCTTCGACGTGGTCGTATCGTTCGAAACGATCGAGCACATTGGCGGGCAGGAAACCTTCCTTGACGAGGTCCGCCGCGTGCTGCGCCCTGAGGGATTCCTCGTGCTGTCGTGCCCGAACCCCATCGAATATACGAACAAGCGCGGTGTAATCAACGAGTTTCATGTCCACGAGCCAGAACGAACCGAGTTGGCAGCGCTGCTCGCGCCGCGCTTCACGCACACGGCGTGGTACGGACAGCGCCCCGGCTTCTTCTCCGTGGTGTGGCCCGAGCACGGGGAGGCGCGCGGTGAGATCTTCGAGGTGTCGGAATCCACCCCCGACCTCCCGATGCCTGGGCACGGACGACCAATGTATTTCATTGTCATCGCCGCCTCGTCCCAGCGCGCGATCGCCGGCGTCGGTCCGCGACTCTCGGTGCTCGCCGACCACAACGAGTGGATCTACCGCGACTACGAAAGCGTGACCCGGGCGTGCCTAGCGCTCACGCACGAGCGTGGTTTGCGACAAGCTGCGCAGGCAGACACTGAGATGCGGCTCGCGCAGGCGCAGGCCGAGCGCGACGCGCTCCGCGCCGAGCTCGCACAGGCACAGCACGAGGGCACGCGGCGCGCCGGCCTGCGCTGGTGGCTTGCGCTGCCCATGCGTCGACTGCGCAACGCGCTCGCCGGCCGTGCGCCGCGAGACTGATACGCCGCGCCATACTTCGTACTACGCGAGTTCGAGCAGCACCGGTTGATGGTCGGAGGCTTGCGTTTTCTGATCGATTCGCACGTCGCGCACTCGCGAGCGCAGATCGGCAGACACGAAGATGAAATCGCAGTGCAGCTCCGGCTCGCCGGGGACCTCCTTTTCGTAGAGCTTGAATGTTGCGGGATGCGGCTCGCCGCGATGCGCGATCTCCCAAGCGTCCGTCAGTGCCGGCGTGCCGTCATCGAAAGGCGCGCTCACCCTTGCGTGCAGCGGATCGTTCGGCTCGAGATTGAAGTCCCCCGTGATGATCGTCGACGCCGGTCGCAGCCTGGTGTGGAACGGATCGCCCGTGGTGTCGACGACGCTGCCGTGACGGGCGTGACCGCTACCTTCGGCATAAATCCCTCGCAACGCCTCGACCTGTGCGGTGCGCTTAAGCTTTCCATAGTATTCCAGATGCGTCGTGATCACCCGAACGTCGCCGAAGGGAGCGCTGATCACGGCTTCGAGCGCGATGCGGGGCATGCCGTTGACGCCTGGATCGACGGGGTACGGCAGCAGATGCCGGAACACCTGTCCCACCGGCAGTCGCGACAGGATCATGTTGCCGAAATGCCGCCTCGCGCCTCTTTCCGCCGGCACGTCGACGGCAACACCTGGGACCGGCTGATAGCCCGGGAGTAGGCGCGAAATCTCCTCGAACTGGTTCTCTCCGCGGCTGCCGGCGAGGCGCGGGGCCGGGTAGTTGTTGGCGATCTCCTGAAGGCACAGCACGTCGAAGTCGGCCAGCGCCTTTGCATGCCTCACGATGCGTGCCGGATCGACTTCGCCGTCGACTCCCCGGCACCATTGCACGTTCCATGTGATGAGCTTCATTTGATTCCCGCGCGCAAGAACGATTGAACGAATTGCCTCTGGAAGAGCAGAAACGCCACGAGCAGCGGCGCCGTCGTGAGCAGCGTCGCCGCGGTGATGATCGACCAGTCGATTCCCTGGTCGGTAGCGGAGAACACCTGCAGGCCCACCGTCAGCGGCCGCGACTCGACCGAGTTGGTGATGATCAGCGGCCACAGGAAATTATTCCAATGGTAGCTCACGCTCACCAGCGCGTAGGCGAGATAGACGGGCCTCGCGAGAGGCACGTACACCTTCCACAGCACCTGCAGCGGCGTACAACCCTCGATGCGTGCCGCCTCGTCGAGCTCCTTCGGCACCGTCTTGAAGGTCTGCCGCAGCAGGAAGATGCCGAAGGCGCTTGCCATGTACGGCAGCCCGATCGCGACGATCGTGTCCTTGAGTCCAAGCAGGCCCATGGTGCGGTAGTTCTCGACGATGAGGACATCGGGCATGATCATCAGTTGCACGAGCACCAGTGCGAAAAGCGTATTGCGGCCTGGGAATTCGAAGCGCGCGAACGCGTAGCCGGCGAGCGTGCACAACACGAGCTGGGCCGCGAGGATCATCGCGCAGAGCGCGACCGTATTGACGAAGTAGCGCGCGAACGGAGCCGCAGCCCAGGCCTTGGCAAAGTTCTCCAGAGTGAGCGGCGCGCTCAGCGCGAAATGCGTCGAGAACTCGCCGGGATGAAACGCCGTCCATACGGCGTACGCGAGCGGCAGGATCCACAGCGCGCCCAGGAGCCACGCGGCCGTGGTTTCGACACCCTGCCCCAATCCCGATGCGCGATGCGCGAGGGCGCTCACTGGTAATGCACCCTGCGCTCGAGGAACCAGAACTGCGCCAGCGCTGCGACGCCGAGAAGGCTGAGCAGCACCATCGTCAGCGCGGCGGCGTACGCCGGGTCCCAGAAGCGAAAGCCGATTTCGTAGATGTAGTACAGCAGCAGGGCGGTGGCGTTGTCTGGGCCGCCGCGCGTCATCACCACGATGTGATCGACCAGCCGGAACGCGTTGATCACCGCGTTGACCAGCACGAACAGCGTGGTGGGCATGAGCAGCGGAAAGGTGACGCGGCGGAAGAAGTACCAGCGCGATGCGCCCTCGATGGCCGCGGCTTCCGCGAGGTGCGGCGACATCTGCTGCAACGCCGCCAGATAGAAGATCATGAAGAACCCGGCTTCCTTCCACACCGTGACAGCCATCAGCGCTCCGAGCGCCGTGCTCTTGCTGCCGAGCCAGTTGTGCGTCGGGAACCCGAGTGCGCCGGTGAGCTTTTCGAGCAGACCGTACTCTGGCGTATAGAAGAACAGCCAGATGTTCGCCACCGCGATCATCGGCAGCACGGTTGGAGTGAAGTACGCGAGCCGCAGGAAGCCGCGGCCGGCGATCCTGCCGTTGACCCAAGCGGCCATGAGCATTGCCAGCCCGATCGACAGCGGGATGGTTCCGGCCGCGTACCACAGGTTGTTCGACAGTGCCTGCCAGAAGATCGGGTCTTCGACGAGCTGCGCATAATTGTCGAGCCCGACGTAGACCGCCGGCCGCGCACCTCTCGGCGTCGACAGGAAGCTGTGCCACAGCGTTCCGACCGTCGGATAGTGCGTGAACAGCGCCAGCAGCGCCGCCGCCGGCAACAGCAGCAGCCAGCCGTAGAGCCACTGCGTCGTACGCGTCACCGTTGCCCCCTGTCCCCCCTCTCCCCCTTCCTGGGCGAGGGGGCAATCCCGCTTTTCATCCGCCTACCTTCTGTAGGGCCGCAACAGCCGATCCGCCTCGCGCTGCGCATCGGCCATCGCCTGCGCCGAGGGCTTGGCTCCCGTGAGCGCGGCCTGCAGGCCATCGTTGAGCGCCTTGGTGACGCGCTGGTTGTCGTGGGTGGAGAGCTCCGCGACTGCGTACTGAAGCTGGTCGCGCGCAACCGCCGCTGCGGGAAAGTCGGCGACGTACTTCTTCATCGCCGGTGTCTCCCAAGCGTCGGGCCGCACCGCGACGTAGCCGGTGTCGATGCCCCATTGGGCCGCGCGCGCGGGCACGGTGATCCACTTGATGAATTTCATCGCCGCCGCCTGCTGATCCGGCTTCGCCTGCTTGAACATGTAGAAGTTGCCGCCGCCGGTCGGGCTGCCGCGGCGCTTGTTCGCGGGCAGCATGGCGACGCCGAAGTCGAACTTGGCGTTGTTCCTGACGTTCGTGAGGTTGCCGGTCGTCGTCCACATCATCGCCATCTTGCGCTCGAAAAAGTCCTTGGGCGTCGTACCCCAGTCGACGATGCCCTCCGGGTGCACCTTGTACTTGGTCGACAGCTCGACCCAGTATTGCAACGCCTCGACCACTTCGGGCTTGTCGTAGTAGGTCTCGGTACCCGCCGGGTTCATGAGCTGCACGCCATTCTCGGTCGTGAGCCCCTGGAATAGCCAGTAGGGGAAGCCCGAGGAAGGGATCTGCACGCCCCACTGCGTGACCTTGCCGGAGCCATCGCGCTTGGTGAGCTTCTGCGCGTATTCAAGCATCTCCTTCCAGCTCGCCGGCGCCTTGTTCAGATCGAGCCCGGCTTCCTTGAACATCTCCTTGTTCCAGTACAGCACGATGGTCGAGCGCTGGAAGGGGATGCCCCAGGTCTTGCCACCGGTCTGGCTGTTCTCCATGAACGCCGGGTAGAAACCCTTGACCCACGCCTGGTCCTCGGGCGTCTTGATGAAGCCGTCGAAGGGAACGACAGCGTCCTCGTCGATGAGCGTGTACATGTCGGTGGACAGGAGCACCGACAGCGTCGGGGCGTCATTGCCCTTGACTGCGGTGAGCACCTTGGTGAGCGATTCCTGGTAGCTCCCCGAGTAGATCGGCTTGACCTTGATCCCTGGATTTTCCTTCTCGAAATCGGCGGCGAGCCCGTCGACGATCTTGGTGATCGGTCCGCCGACCGCGACCGGGTAGTAGAACGAGATCTCGACCGGCGCCTGCGCCAGCGCAAGGGCTGACAGCGCAGCGGCGGCGAGGCCGGCGATCCAACGCCAGGATGTGTTGCGCGTCATTTTCTCCTCCTCGTGAATTGCGAGTTGCAGCCTGCTCACGCTATGCCAGCATCGTTGCCGGTTCGTGACTCGACACGACGTCGCGGCGTTTCCCGCTCGCGCCGTCGAAGAAGTGCAGCGCCCCGGGTGCCCATCCCAGGCGCGTGGCATCGCCGCGGGCGAGGCCCATCCGGCCGGCGACGCGCGCGGTCAGCGATTGGCCGCCGACGCTGCAAGCGATAAGCGAGTCGGCACCTAGGTATTCCACGCTCTCCACTACAGCGTCGACCCCTGCGCCACGCCCGATCGACACGTGCTCGGGCCGAATGCCGAGCGTTGCATCGGCGAGCTCGGCGTGCGCAACGGCGGGACCGGCGGTGCCGGCGATCACTGCGCCATCCGCGCTTCGCTCGAGCTTGAGCAGGTTCATCGGCGGCGTGCCGATGAAGCGGGCGACGAAAGTGTTGGCCGGCATCTCGTAGAGATCGGCCGGCGTGCCGTTCTGCTCGATGTGGCCACCCGAGAGCAAGATCACCCGGTCGGCCATCGACATCGCCTCGACCTGGTCGTGGGTGACGTACACCATGGTGACGCCCAGCTTGCGCTGCAACCTGCGAATCTCCTGACGCATCTCCTGCCGAAGCTGCGCGTCGAGGTTCGACAGCGGCTCGTCCATCAGGCACACCGGTGCCTCGGCGATGATCGCGCGGCCGAGCGCGACACGCTGCTGTTGCCCGCCGGAGAGCTGCGCGGGCTTGCGTTCCAGGAGCCCGCTCAAGCCGAGCAGGCCGGCAACGCGACCCAGACGGCGCTCGCGCTCCTCATCGTCGACCTTGCGCACCCGCAGGCCGAAGACGATGTTCTCGGCGACGGTCAGATGGGGAAAGAGCGCATAGGACTGGAAGACCATCGCGATGTTGCGCTGCGCCGGCGGCAGGCGCGTGACGTCACGCCCGCCGATCAAGATGCGTCCGGCGTCCGCCTGATCGAGCCCGGCGATGAGACGCAGCGTGGTCGACTTGCCGCACCCCGAGGGTCCCAGCAGCACGTTGAGCGTGCCCTCGTCGAGCGCGAAAGACAGCCCATCGACCGCGCGCACCTGTCCCGCGGCGGTCGTCCAGTGCTTGGCAATGTTCTCGACGGCGATCGCCGACACGGCACCCCCTGCTGCGCCGCCACGCTGTCCTCGCGACGCCCGGCCGGCAATGATAACAAAAGGACGGGAAGCCCTTCAGCCTATAGCCTGGGTAGAGCGCGGAGCGCGAAACCCAGGGGCGTGGTTTCTTGGTACGCCGCCCCGGGTTTCGCGTTGCTCAACCCGGGCTACGAAGCTACGCAAAGAGGGCGGCGAGGGCCGCGCCGGGGTCGGCAGCGCGCATGAAAGCCTCTCCGACCAGAAACGCGTTCACGCCTTGCGACCGCAGGCGGGTTACGTCCGCGGCCGTGGCAATGCCGCTCTCGGCGACGACGATTCTGTCCGGCGGGATGCGAGGCAGGAGATCCAGCGTGGTCTCCAGCGCCACCTCGAAAGTGCGCAGGTTGCGGTTGTTGATGCCGATCAGCGGCGTGGGGAGCTCGAGTGCGCGATCGAGCTCTGCGGCGTCGTGCACCTCCACGAAAACCGCCATGCCCAGCTCGGAGGCACCGCTCGCCAGCACGCGCATCCGCGCGTCGTCGAGCGCAGCGACGATGAGCAGTATGCAGTCCGCGCCCAGCGCGCGCGCCTCGGCCACCTGGTACTCGTCCACGGTGAAATCCTTGCGCAGCGCCGGCAGCGAGCACGCCGCGCGCGCCGCCGCGAGATATTCCGGCGCGCCCTGGAAGTAGTCGCGGTCGGTGAGCACCGAAAGACACGCCGCCCCGCCGGCTTCGTAGCGCCGCGCGATCGCAGGTGCATCGAACACGGGCCTGAGCACACCCTTGCTCGGGCTCGCCTTCTTGATCTCCGCGATCACCGCAGGGCGTCCTGCGCCGATCTTCGCGCGCAGCGCGCCGACGAAGTCGCGCGGGGGCGAGGCATTTTCCGCATCGGCGCGCACGCGAATGTACGGCCGGGCAGCCTTGGCCGCTGCGACCTCCTTCGCCTTGGTGGCGAGGATCCGGGTGAGGATGTCGGCGCGACTCAACGTTCAGGCCTTGCCGCCGAGCTTCTGCGTGGTCGCCACGAATTGCTCGAGCTTGGCTCTGGCCCCTCCCGACGCGATCGCGGCGCGGGCACGCTCGATCCCCTCGTGAATCGACGCCGCCACATCGCCCGCGTAGAGCGCAACGCCGGCGTTGAGCGAGACGATCTCGCGCGGTGTCCCTTCGACGTTGTTTAGCGCCTCGAGCACCATCGCCTTCGATTCCACCGCGTCTGCCACCTTGAGGCCTCGATTCGAGACCATCCGCATGCCGAAATCCTCGGGATGAATCTCGTACTCGCGCACTTCGCCGTCCTTGAGCTCCCCCACCATGGTCGCGGCGCCGAGCGAGACCTCGTCCATGCCGTCCTTGCCGTAGACGACTAGCACGTGCCTGCTGCCCAGGCGCTGCAGCACGCGCACCTGGATCCCCACGAGATCGGGATGGAACACGCCGAGGAGCTGCTTCGCCGCGCCCGCCGGGTTGGTGAGCGGCCCCAGGATGTTGAAGATGGTGCGCACCCCCAACTCCTTGCGCACCGGTGCGGCGTGCTTCATCGCTCCGTGGTGACTGGGCGCGAACATGAAGCCCACACCGGTCTCGCCGATGCACGCCGCGATCTGCTCCGGCTTGAGCATGATGTTGGCGCCGAGCGCCTCCAGCACGTCGGCGCTGCCGGACTTCGAAGACACCGAGCGGTTGCCGTGCTTGGCGATGCGCGCTCCGGCCGCTGCGGCGACGAACATGGCGGCGGTGGAGATGTTGAAGGTGTGGGAGGCGTCGCCTCCCGTGCCGACGATATCGAGCAGATGCTCGCGGTCTGGCGCATCGACCTTGGTCGCGAACTCGCGCATCACCTGCGCCGCGGCGGCGATCTCGCCGATGGTCTCCTTCTTGACGCGAAGTCCCACCGTGAGCGCGGCGATCATCACCGGGGTGACTTCCCCGCCCATGATCCTGCGCATGAGGGCGAGCATCTCGTCGTGGAAGATCTCGCGGTGCTCGATCGTGCGCTGCAGCGCATCCTGCATGCTGATTGACATGGTGGTTTCCTCTAGTGCGCGTTCAGGAAATTGGAAAGCAGCTCGTGGCCCTGCTCGGTCAGGATCGCTTCGGGGTGGAACTGCACGCCCTCGACGGAGTGCTCGCGATGGCGCACCCCCATGATCTCGCCGTCTTCGCTCTCGGCGGTCACCTCCAGGCACGCCGGCAGGCTCGCGCGCTCGATCACCAGCGAATGATAGCGCGTGGCGGTCAGCGGATTCTTGAGCCCGGCAAACAGTCGCTCGCCGCTATGGCCTACGGTAGAGAGCTTGCCGTGCATCACTCGTCCGGCACGAATGATGCGCCCGCCGAACGCCTGTCCGATCGCCTGATGCCCCAGGCACACGCCCAGGATCGGAATCTCGCCAGCGAAGCGCTGGATCAAGGGCACCGAAATCCCCGCTTCGGTCGGCGTGCACGGTCCCGGCGAAATGACGATCTTCTCCGGCCGCCAGGCGGCGATCTGCTCCAGGGTGACGGCGTCGTTGCGATAGACGTTCACGTCGGCACCCAGCTCGCCCAGGTATTGGACCAGGTTGTAGGTGAAGCTGTCGTAGTTGTCGATCATGAGCAGCATGGCCTAGGCCTCCGCGTCGAGCCCGAGTTGGACCATGTCCGCCGCGCGCAGTAGCGCCCGCAGCTTGTTGAGCGTCTCCTGCCACTCGCCTTCGGGCGAGGAATCGTGCACGATGCCGCCGCCGGCCTGGGCGTAGAGCATGCCGTCCTTGACGACCGCGGTGCGCAGCGCGATCGCGGTGTCCATGTCGTCCTGGAAACTCACGTAGCCTACCGCCCCCGAGTAGATCCCACGGCGCGAAGGTTCCAGCTCGTCGATGATCTCCATCGCGCGGACCTTGGGCGCGCCGCTCACCGTGCCCGCGGGAAACGCTGCGCGCAGGACGTCGATGCTGGTCAAGCCCGGCTTCAGCCGTCCCTCGACGTTGGACACGATGTGCATCACGTGCGAGTAGCGCTCGATGACCATCTGCTCGGTGACCTTCACGCTGCCCGTCTGGGCGACGCGCCCGACGTCGTTGCGGCCGAGGTCCAGGAGCATGACGTGCTCGGCAATCTCCTTCGGATCGGCGAGGAGCTCCTCGGCAAGCGCCTCGTCGGCCTCGCGCGTGAGCCCGCGCGGCCGCGTGCCCGCGATGGGCCGGAGCGTGATGTTCGTCGCTTCCTTGCGCACAAGGATCTCGGGCGACGCGCCGACGACGTGGAAATCGCCGAAGTCGTAGTAGAACATGTACGGCGAGGGATTGAGCGACCGCAGTGCGCGATAGAGCTGCAGCGGCTGCTCTGCGAACCGGCGCCGCATCCGCTGCGAGATCACGACCTGCATGATGTCGCCTGCGGCGATGTACTCGCGCGAGCGCGCGACCGCCGCCTGGAAGCGCGCCGCGCCGAATTCGCTTTGCGCTTCGGTCAGGCTGGTAGCGGTCTGGTAGGGAATTTCCACCGGGTCGCGGAGCTTCCGCCGCAGCGCGTGCAGCCGGTCGTGCGCGGCCCAGTAGGCGTTGCGCTCGGACGGGTCGGCATAGACGATCAGCGAGATCTTGCCCGAGAGATTGTCGACGACGGCCAGCTCTTCGGTCAGTAAGAGCAGGATGTCGGGGATGTCGGCCAGCTCGGGCGTCGGCGGGGGCGCCGAAGCGGCGAGCTTGGTCTCGATGTGCCGCACCGCGTCGTAGCCGAAATAGCCGGCGAGTCCACCGCAGAAGCGCGGCAGTCCGGGCCGTGGCGCCGCCCGGTAGCGGCGCAGGAACTCGCCGATGAACTCCAGCGGATCGCCCTCGTGCCGTTCGACGACGCCGCCCCGGTCCTCGACCTCGATCGCACTCCCACGCGAGCGGATGCGCACCTTCGCCGGCAGGCCGATGAAGGAGTAACGGCCGAAACGCTCGCCGCCGACGACCGATTCCAGCAGGAAGGTGTAGCGCTGGTTGGCGAGCTTGAGGTAGAGCGAGAGGGGGGTATCGAGGTCCGCGAACGACTCGAGAACGAGCGGTATGCGGTTATACCCTTGCGCGGCAAATGCGCGGAATTCGGCTTCGGTCATGATGCTTCAACGATTCTCTCAACTTGCGCAACTTCGGTCCGGGGGCGTCGCTTGGAAGCGCGCGACGCGGGCGCGACTCACGATTGGCGCCACCAGCGCCAGTCGTTGCCGTGCCGCCAAGCCCAGCCGTTGCGGTTGAAAGCGTTGAAGCTCATCGAAGAAATCGTTCAGGCTCCGGGGCCGCGCGGAAAGCGGCCCCGAACGCACTATACCACCATCGGGCGAACCCGGCCTAGCAGCACCGCGGTCCGCTGCGCCCGTATTTTCGGTCGATGGCCCGGACGAAATACTCTTTGCGCGAGAGCACCGGCTCGCCGGGATGATGCTCCGCCATGTGCGCAAGGTAGCGCTCGTAATCCGGGATGCCCACGATCTGCCTGCACGCCTGACGCAGCGCGTGAAGGCCTCCGCGTGGCTCCGCGGAGCGAGCGCCAGGGGCGTCGCTGGCCGGCGCCACCCCGTCCATTTGCTTGCCCGCGCTCATGCCACTGCCGCCTTGGCCAGCGGCGGAATTTCATGCGCGGTCGGCTGCGAAGCCTTGAGCGCCTGCAGCGAGATCTTGATCGCGAAGACGCACATCGCCAGCACGAGCACGACAAATACGGCGCAGACCACCGCGTCGAGGTAGTTGTTGAACGCAACGCGCTGCATCTCCGCGATCGACTTGGCCGGAGCGAGCAGCGTCCCCTGCGCGGCCGCATCGCTGAACTTGTTCGCCAGCGCGAGAAAACCAATGCGCGGATCGCTGTGGAAGACCTTCTGGATTCCCGCCGTCAGCGTGGTGACCAGCAGCCACGCCGTCGGCACCAGGGTTACCCACACGTAGCGCTCCCGTTTCATCTTGACCAGCATGCTCGTGCACAGAAGCAGGGCGATCCCGGCGAGCATCTGATTGCCGACTCCGAAGAGCTGCCACAGGGTATTGATTCCGCCCAGCGGGTCGACCACGCCCTGATACAGGAAGTAGCCCCACATGGCTACGCAGAGCACCGTCCCCAGGACGTTCGCGGGCAGCAGCTCGGTGTTGCCGAGCGGCCGATAGACGTGACCGAGCATATCCTGGATCATGAAGCGCCCCACGCGTGTTCCAGCGTCCACCGCAGTCAGGATGAAAAGAGCCTCGAACAGGATGGCGAAGTGGTACCAGAACGCCTCCATCGACTTGCCGCCGACCGCCTGCGCCAGGATCTGTGCCATGCCGACAGCGAGCGTCGGCGCGCCACCTGCGCGCGAAAGAATCGTGTTCTCGCCGATGTCTGCGGCGGTCTGGTTGATCATGTCGGGCGTAATGGTGAATCCCCAACTCGAAATGACCTGCGCCGCGTTCGCCGCCGTGTTGCCGATCGCCGCGGTCGGGGCGTTCATCGCGAAGTAGATTCCAGGATCGAGCACGCAGGCGGCGGTAAGCGCCATGATCGCCACGAACGACTCGGCGAGCATGCCGCCGAAGCCGATGAAGCGCATGTGCGACTCCTTCTCGATCATCTTCGGCGTAGTGCCCGAAGAGATAAGGGAGTGGAAGCCGGAGACTGCCCCGCAGGCAATGGTGATGAACAGGAACGGGAACAGCGTGCCGGAGAAGACCGGCCCGCTGCCGTCGATGAACGCGGTCGTCGCCGGCATCGCCAGCTTGGGCGCCACGACGTAAATGCCGACGGCGAGCGCGACGACCGTGCCGATCTTGAGGAACGTGCTCAGATAGTCGCGCGGCGCGAGCATGAGCCATACCGGCAGGCTCGCGGCGATGCCGCCGTAGAGAATCAGCGCCCACGCGAGTTGCGGCCCGGTGAGCGTGAAAACCGGGCCCAAGGTCGGGTCCCCAGCGACGGTGCGTCCGAAGACAATCGATGCGAGCAGCAGCACCACCCCGATCGCGGAAGCCTCGCCCACGCGTCCCGGACGGAAGATCCGCATGTAGATGCCCATGAGCAGGGCAATGGGAATCGTCGCGGCGATCGCGAACAGCCCCCAGGGGCTCGCGGTAAGCGCCTTGACGACCACCAGGCTCAGCACCGCAAGAATGATGATCATGATGGCGAGCACGCCGACGAGCGCCAGCGCGCCAGGAACGGGCCCGAGCTCCATCTTGATCATCTCTCCGAGCGACTTGCCGTCGCGCCGCACCGAGGCGAAGAGCACGATGAAGTCCTGCACCGCGCCGGCCACCACGACACCAGCGAGGATCCATAGCGTCCCGGGCAGGAACCCCATCTGCGCCGCGAGCACCGGCCCCACCAGCGGACCAGCGCCGGCGATCGCCGCGAAGTGATGCCCGTAGAGCACCCACTTGTTGGTCGGCACGTAGTCCATGCCGTCGTTGTGGCGGACAGCGGGCGTCGCGCGCGAATCGTCGAGCTGCAGCACTCGATCGGCGATGTACTTGCTGTAGAACCGGTAGGCGATGAAGTACACCGACAACGCCGCCGTCACCAGCCATACGGCGTTGACCGACTCGCCTCGGCCGAGGGCGAGGGCGGCGAAGGCGAACGCACCGACGATTGCGATCAGCGGCCAGAGAATAATGGAAGCGAGCTTGTTCATCGCAGCTCCTTGGATGAAAGCGAAGGCGATTGCCTCGCGGGACAGGTCACTACCAATGGATTGACACTAGACCCCAACGACGATTCTGGAGGCATCGACGGCCGATGCCCGATGAAATTTAGCCTATACCTGCGCTGGCGAGCGCGCAAGGCGTTGCAGGAGAATTGGGTCGCATCCCCACTACGCGCGGAGGCCCCTGCTCCCGGCTCACGCCGCTACATCCTTGCACACGTCCGCGACCGCTGCCCGCATCTCGGCGATGGTCTTGCTGTAGTCCGGAACGCCGAAGATGGCCGAGCCGGCGACGAAGGTGTCGGCGCCGGCCCTGGCGATCGATGCGACGTTGTCGACCTTCACCCCGCCATCGACCTCAAGTCTGATCTCGCGCCCTGTGCGGGCCGTCACTGCGTCGATGCGCGAGCGCACCTGCACAAGCTTGGCGAGCGACTCGGGGATGAACGACTGCCCGGCGAACCCGGGGTTCACCGACATGATGAGCACCAGATCGAGCTTGTCGAGCACGTGGTCGAGGCAGTTGAGGGGCGTTGCCGGGTTCAGCACGAGCCCTGCCTTGCAGCCACACTCATGGATGAGCGCGATGGTGCGGTCAACGTGCTCGGAGGCCTCGAAGTGAAAGGAAATGATCGACGCTCCCGCCTTGGCAAAGTCGGGAACGATCCGGTCCACGGGCTTGACCATCAGGTGAACGTCGATCGGGACGCTGGTCAGGGGCTTGAGCGCCTGACATACCAGCGGGCCAACGGTGAGATTCGGAACGTAATGGTTGTCCATCACGTCGAAATGAATGAGATCGGCGCCGGCGGCGCTCACCGCGCGCACTTCCTCGCCGAGACGCGCGAAATCGGCGGATAGGATCGAGGGTGCAATCAGGCAGCGTCGCATCGCGCTATAATTGTGGCATCACGATCGAAGAAGGCGCTACGTGGCGGAGAGCAAGAAATACGAGATCACCGTCGTGCCGAAGGCGATCTACGTCGACGACCAGTCCGATCCGTCCAAGAATCAGTACGTCTTCGCGTACACAATCATGCTGACCAACACGGGCAGCGTGCAGGCGCAACTGATCAGCAGGCACTGGATCATCACCGACGCCAACAGCAAGGTGCTCGAGGTCAAGGGCTTGGGCGTCATCGGTCAGCAACCGGTGCTCAAACCCGGCGAGAGCTTCGAGTACAGCAGCGGCACCCACCTGGAAACCTCGGTGGGGACGATGCGCGGCACGTATCAGATGCTTGCCGAGGACGGCCACGCCTTCGACGCGCCGATTCCGCTGTTCACGCTTTCGGTCCCGCGCGTTCTGCATTAGGGTTTGTTCGAACCGTCGTCGCCGGCCGGCGGATCCGAGCCCGGAGGTGGCTCGCGTCTCTTGCCGCCCATGGTGAACCAGACGATGAGGACCGCCAGTCCCAGGGCGACTCCCGCTTCGAGAAGAACCCATTCCATCGTGTCGTGTCTCTCTCGGTGCGCCGTCGTTGCGGTCGCCGCTCTGGTCTGTGCGTGCGTTACGCAGCCTCCGGGCATGCCCCCGCCTACTTCGGTGCAGTGGCGCGCCGTCGCGTTCTCCGATCTGCCCGGCTGGGCTGACGATACGCTCGAAGACGCATGGCGCCCGTTGGTCGCAAGTTGCTCGGTGCTGCTCTCCAGAACAGCCACCAGCCAAGCGTGGCGAGACGCCTGCGCTGCCGGGACGGCGAGCAAACTAGACAACGCGACCGCTGCGCGCGCATTCTTCGAGCGGCATTTTACCGCATACGAGGTACGCACCGCCGACGGTGCCGCGACCGCGCTGATCACCGGCTACTACGAGCCGCTGCTGCACGGAAGCCGCAAGCGCGACGAGCGATTTCGATATCCGCTCTACGCGCCTCCCGAAGATCTGCTCAGCATCGATCTGTCGGGAGTCTATCCGGAGCTAGCCGACAAGCGCCTGCGCGGCCGCCTCGAGGGCAAGCGCATCGTTCCCTACTGGTCGCGCGCGGACATCGAAGCCGGCAGGCCGCCTCTGGCCGGCAAAGAGCTGGTGTATGTGGACGATGCGCTCGAGGCGTTCTTCCTGCAGATCCAGGGCTCGGGGCGCGTCGAGTTTCCCGACGGCAGCCGCGTGCGGTTGGGCTATGCAGATCAGAACGGCTGGCCGTACCGCTCGATCGGCCGCGTGCTGGTCGAGCGCGGCGAACTCACCCTCGAACATGTGTCGATGCAGAGCATCCGGCAGTGGGGGCGCGAGCATCCGCAGGCGCTACCCGAATTGCTTGCCGAGAACCCGAGCTACGTCTTCTTCCGGGAAATCGCGCCTGAGCCGAATGCGACTATCGATGGGCCCATTGGAACGCTGGGCGTGCCGCTCGCGGCAGGTCGTGCGATTGCGGTGGACGCGCGGTTCATTCCGCTGGGAGTTCCGGTCTTCGTCGCGACGACCTGGCCGAGCTCTGGGCGGCCGCTCAACCGCCTGATGCTGGCGCAAGACACCGGCGGCGCGATCCGCGGGCCGTTGCGAGCCGACGTCTTCTGGGGATTCGGTGCCGATGCGGAACGCGAAGCGGGTCGAATGAAACAGCAAGGCAGGATTTGGCTGCTGTGGGCGAAGGCCGAGGCGCCGCCGGGCTGATGCCACGCATGGCGACGACGGCTGCAGCCGAGTTTCTCTCCTGTTGTGAGCCTGTTAACGCACATTGCCAACGACTGCTCCAGTCGAAAGCGGCGTTGAAGGGTCAGCTTTGCGGAAAGTCAGCTCCGGCCTGAGCGGAGTAGCCTCTTGCGCTCGGCAGCTGTCGTTCATCGCTGACACCACCGGATTGGGCATCGCCTCTTTCAGTCACGAAACACGTACAGCGCCAGACACAGGGTGCATCCCACGGAGTAGAGCAACCATGTCTGGGAGACGAAATAGGGGTAGGCCATCAGCACGACGCCAATGACCATGGGTTTCCAGAGGACCATCCTCCTTCCGTAGATGAAAGCTGCAAGACCGACGGCTCCGAACAGCAGGGAGCCAAAGACCGCGGCCGGGGTTGAAAACATGTGCTTGCGCGAACCGAGCTGAAGACGGGGCTGGGTTGGATTATCTGCTGGTTGCTCGCACATCGCGTCCCGCCACCTAGTGACGCAGCGGGGACGTTGAGCTGCGCATTCGGGTCGCGCCTCGCCGGCCGGAGGCGAGGTTAGGCAGTCCGGTCGCAGTCATAGCTGAGCGGCATTCGTCGCGGACTAAGGCCGGCGCCAGCCTCGATGACCGGAACGCGCCCGCGATAGGATAGGCGCTTGCGGCCATGACCGGTCCTAGCGATAGATGCTCGTCACCAGACATTCCACACACGGCACCGTTGACGGATTTGTCATCAACTTACCTCTTTGCAGTGGTCTGAAACGGCGCTCTCTGTAACAATCGAAAACGGGCGCTGCGGTATCCTATGTCGCGTGTATTAATCTGATCGTCACCACCCCTCGCGATGCTGGGCGTCTCGCGCTGCGGAGGGGTTTCCAGGCATGGAAGCCGCCAAGGGGAAGCTATTGCTTGTGAAAGGAGCCGTCATGCACAGCGGGTTGTCGAAAGCCTTTGTCTGGTCCAGCGTCGTCGCGATCTTGCTGATCGGTTGCGGGAAGAAAGAAGACACGATCTCGCCGGCAGAGAAAAAGGACGTGGCTGCCGGAGTGCCGGCACCAAGCATTGCCGAGACGAAGGCCACCGCCGAGGAAGCGTACATCTACGGATTCCCGATGATTGCTGCCTACAAGGCGATGTATGAGTTCAATATCGATAAGTCGTCGCCGCAGTACAAGGTGCCCTTCAACGAAATCTGGAACGACTCTCACACCTTTACGCCCAAAGATACGGCAATTGTCACGCCCAACGCCGACACGCCGTATTCATTCGTGCAAGCGGACCTACGTGCGGAGCCAATCGTCTTCTGCGTACCGGTGATCGACAAGAAGCGCTACTACTCTGTGCAACTGGCCGATTTGTACTCGTTCAACTACGGCTACGTCGGCAGCCGCACGACGGGCAACGACGGGGGTTGCTATCTGATCGCTGGCCCGGGCTGGAAGGGAGAGAAGCCCGAGGGGATCGCGAAGGTGTTCCAATCAGAAACTCAATTCAGTTTCGTGATCTTCCGCACGCAGCTCTTCAATTCGGCCGACATGGAAAACGTCAAGAAGATACAGGCCGGGTACAAGGTGCAACCGCTATCGGCATACCTGAACAAGCCCGCGCCGCCGCCGGCGCCTGCCATCGACTTCCCGAAGTTCAATGGCGATGATCCCTTCAAGACCGAGTTCGCCTCCTATCTCGACTTCCTGCTGCGGTTCGCGCCCGAAGTGCCCGAAGACAAGGCGCTCCGTGCCAAGTTCGCGAGCATCGGCATTGGCCCGGGGAAGAAGTTCGACTTCAAGGACCTGTCGCTGGAGCACAAGGCTGCGGTGGCCTTGGCGATCAAAGAGGGGTTCGACAAGATTGACCAGGCGGCGGGCAAGATCGGTAAGAAGATCAACGGCTGGCAGGTGGGTTCGGCGCAGGGAGATCGGGCATATTTCCACGGTGATTGGCTGCTGCGCGCGGCCGCCGCCAAGGCAGGCATTTACGGAAACGATGCCGTGGAGGCGATGTACCCGTTGACCCGTGAAGACGGGCAGGGGCAGACGCTCGATGGCAGCAAGCACAAGTACACCCTGACCTTCCCCAAGGCACAGCTGCCACCCGTCAACGCATTCTGGTCGGTGACAATGTACGACAGCAAGACGCAGCTGCTCATCGTGAACCCGATCAACCGGTACCTGATCAACTCGCCGATGCTGGCGGCCATGAAGAAGAACGCCGACGGCTCCCTCACCCTCTACATCCAGAAGGACTCGCCCGGGAAAGCGAAGGAAGCTAACTGGCTGCCCGCACCGAACGACACCATCTACCTGGTGATGCGGCTGTACTGGCCGAGGACCGAGCCGCCGTCCATCCTGCCGCCCGGAGAGGGCACGTGGAGTCCGCCATCGCTGGTGCAGGTCCAGTAGAAATCGACGCCTCGCGGTGTTCGCTTTCGCTCGCGACCAAGTTCCGCAACGGGTCGAGAGCGGCGTTCTCAGTCCGCGTACCGCGCAGCTCGGGCTAAGACCTGTCGTTGTCCGCTCTGCGTTCTAAGCCCGAAGTCCGAAATACTGAGCACTTCTGAGGACAGTTTGCAACTGCGACCCCTCGCTGTATTCTTGGTGCAATCGGGTTCCATTCACCAGTGTGGCTAATAAGAAGACTATCGTTGTCGCAATCGCGGTCGCCGCCTTTGGCGCCGGTGCACTCCTGTGGCTCACCGAAGGCAACACAAAGATCGAGAACGAAATCGTCATCGCGCGCGCACCGGACGCGGTCTTCGCATACGTAACGACACCGGGGAACTGGCCGAAGTGGCATCCCGCATCGAAGGCGGTCAGCGGAGCCACGGATCATTCGCTGGAAGTCGGCGAGAAGGTGGTGGAGGACTTCGTCGTGGCGGGACGCGCCGGCCGAGTCGTCTGGACCACGGTCAAGCGTGACCCGCCACGGGAATGGGTCATCGAGGGTAACGTCGACGGCCGTAACGCGGGCGTCATTACCTACTCCCTCGCGCCGGTCGCTGGGGGTACGCGATTCGTGCGGGAATTCATCTATCCGTCGCCGACCCTGCTGTTCGCGATACTCAACTGGATCTCGATCAAATCACGGGTCGAGGAAGAGTCCGATCAGGCGGTTCACAACCTGAAGCACGTGCTGGAGAGTCCGTCGTAATCAGCCCGAAGGACGAGGTGCTGAGCACCTTGGACGCCGTGCCTCAAGATCCTCTTCGGCGCAGAACGGTGTAGATTAGCCACGACAGTAGCGCAGCAAGGACAAGAAAGAAGACCTGACCACTGAGACTTAGTGCTTCAAGAAACGGAGCCAGCGCAGCCAGCATGGGAATGTCGGATTCGCTGGCGAGCAAGTAGAGCCCTGCCCAAATGGCTAGGGCGGCCAACATCCCGGAGAACGTGCATAGAAAGGCCAGCTGGAGCCGGAGCCAATCGAACTTAGTTCCGAAAGATACCACCGGCTGGACGTTCGAATCGCGACGTACCGAGTGCGAAGGGCTTCGTACGAGGCGCAGTAACTTCTCTATCTTGCCTTGGTGCCCCTGGGCTCCAATGCGGCAGCTAAGCTGAAGGACTGAGCGCTTCGAACGAAGCACAGCGAGCAAAGACGTGCGGGCAAGCCCGGGCGATGAAACCGGACGTTCGCGAACTTCGCTGAACGGGCCAACTCCGTTCGATGCTCGCTAGAAATCTGCCGCAACCGGTCATTCGAACCCACGACAGTGGGCAGGCGATGAGGGCGGTTCGTCGACTACTGGATCACCGCGTCCGCCCGCAGTAGCAGCAATTGCGGGATCGTCTGGGCCGAGCGCCTTTGCGGTTTTGAAAGAAATGCGCCGACAGGGCCAGATGGCTATGCCGGCGTCGGAGGTAATTATCTGGGGGCTACCAGAACCTCTTGCTCCTCGATTTCCGTCGCCTTGATCAGTTTAGGCGGCCCGACCATCCGTCTGTCGAAAAATCTTACAGCAGCGACTTTCCAAGTTTTTATTACTGGGGAGGAAATTCAACATGTCCATTGATTTGACTGATTAAATTTTGAGCACCGAATTTCCGGAACGATTTTTGCATGGGTGTACGGTCGCCAGGCGGGGAGGATATATGCCAAAGGAACCGAAATTATCCGGGTTGGCGCTTGCGATGGCCGCATGTGGTCTCCTATCGGGGACCCCGGTTGAGGCGGCCGTTATTGCAGGTTCGCCTGGAACATCCTATTCCGGCTTAGCTCCCTCGCCAGGCGTTGATGAGTACGATTTTTCGGGGCTGACGCCTGGCAGTTCCTACGACTTCTTCGTGATGGACAACGGGGGAGGAGATGGAGGCCTACTGGTAGATCTGTATCACGATGCGGTTACTCCGGGGGACCTGATCGACTCTGCCGACTTGGTATCTCAGCAGTCTCATGATTTCACCGGCCTGGTTCCTCCATCGGGACTGTTGATCTTGACGCTGCAAACTGGGCCCACGTGCAGCGGCGCTACCTGTGAAGGCTACGGCTTTCACCTGACTGCTAGAACAGGTAACGCGCCCGAGCCCGCCACATTGGCGCTGGTCGGCGCAGGTCTCGTCGGCGCATTCGTTACCCGGCGGCGCAAGCGCCGTTGAAGGAGCAGCGTCCGCGCCTCAGTGGGTTCGGCATCCAGGAGAATCTGAAACGGCTGCGTCCGTCGCAGCCGTTTTCATTTCGCTCCAGGATGAGATCGTGATCGGTCCCCCTCCCGTGCTTCCCGGCAGCACGCCGTTCGCGCCTACGGGGCCGGGAGATCTGGCGTTCCAAAAGAAGCTGCAGGAAACGCAGTGGTGGCCAACCGAGCGCATTCTCGACCACCAGTTGGGCCTTGCGCAACGGCTTCTCGCGCATGCTCACCGCACCGTGCCGCTGCAACGTAGGCGTATTGATGCAGCCGGAATTGCGCCCGGGGCGCCGCTTAGCCTCGACGCTTGGCGGAGGCTTAAACCGCTCACACGCAAAGAGTTGCAACAGGGCGGCCCCGATTTCGTCAGCACTCAGGTCCCGAACGAGCACGGCGAAATCGTGGCCAATTCATCTTCCGGATCGACCGGAGTACCGATCACGGTGAGCGGCAGCGTCTTCGATGCTTGCGTCTTCAAATGCGTCAACCTGCGGCACTTCTTGTGGCATCCGCACGATTTCAGCGGGCGTCTCGCAGTGATCCGCCATGTGGGCGGCAGTGGAGCGGAATATCCTTCGGGCGCAGCGTACGATCGCTGGGGGGACACGGCGACTTTCCCTTTTTCGACGGGGCCTGCGGTCGTGCTCTCGATTCGGGCCAGCATCTCGGAACAGGCGGAATGGCTGTCGCGCCAGGACCCGGACTATCTGCTGAGCTATCCGTCCAACCTCCTAGAGCTCGCACGCCACTGCGCACGCCGAGGGATCAAGCTTCCGTATCTGGAGCATGCGTCGACCCTGGGAGAGGTTGTGAACGCCGAGGTGCGCGAGGCCGTGCGTGAGGCGTGGGATGCACCGCTGATCGATACCTACAGCGCCCACGAGGTCGGCATGGTCGCCGACCAGTGTCCGAGCTGCGAGCAGTATCACATTCAAGCAGAAACGATTCTGGTAGAAGTCGTTGATGCAGCCGGCGTACCTTGCGCACCGGGTCAGATAGGCCGGGTTCTAGTGACTCCGCTCTTCAATTACGCCACGCCACTGCTGCGCTATGATCTTGGCGACTATGCGGAGGTTGGTGCGCCCTGCGCCTGCGGCCGCGGCCTGCCGGTGCTCAGGCAAATCCTCGGCCGCGAGCGCAACGCCTTGCTTGTAGCTCCGACGGGCGAGCGCTACTGGCCCGCGTTCGGGTCGCGCAAGTTCACTTCTATCGCTCCAATCCTCCAGCATCAGTTCGCCCAGAAGGACTCCGCGTGGCTCGAGGGACGTTTGGTTACCGAGAGACCTCTGACGCCGGATGAGGAAGAGCAGCTTAGGACGCACATTCAGGGCAGGCTTCCCTGCCCATTCCGCATCACGTTTGCCTATGTCGATGACATCCCGCGCAACGCGGGCGGCAAGTTCGAAAATTTCGTATCCGAGCTTGCGTCATAGCTCTCCTCATATCCGCGTCGCCAGGACGCGAACGTAGTCAGCCCGCTCGGCAGCCGACGGCCCGGCCACTGCCTCTCCCGCGACTCTTCCTGCGAAGTGCGCGGTTTCGACTCGCTCCGGCGCAAACCCGGCCGAGCGCAGCAGCTCCAGCACTTCGTCGACCGAGCGGACGGGATACGATCGATAGCGCTGGGTGTAGACGCGTGCCCAGCCTTCGATGACCTCCGGCTCCACTCTCAGAAGCGCCCTTCCGCGTTCCGCTGCACTGCGCACCGCAGCGCAAAAGGCGCGTCCTTCATCGCTTGTGAATCCGAACTGTGCGTGCCCGCTCCCTGGCCGCACGCGGTTGGTGAAAAGGACCTTGCCTCCGGGGCGCAGCAAATCGGCCCAACGCGCGAATAGGCGCACCCTTCCCGATGGATCGAACGCGCCAAGGAAGCTGTTGGTCATCACTACGTCGAATTCCGCTGTTCTGTCGAAGGCCAGGATGTCCGAGCGGTGCGTGGTCACACTCGCCCCACAGTCCGTCGCACTAGCGCGGGCGAGAGCGAGAGGAGTCTCGCAAAGATCAACCATGGTCAGCTCGATTGGCCGGTCCACTGCGCGGAAGGCCGCGAGGGCGACCAGCACCATCGCATCGTCTGCCGCTCCGGAGATCAGCACTCGGTGGATGTCGCCCTGAACCGCGAGCAACCGCAGCACTTCGTCAAAATAGGTGGCGCTCCCGCCTGCCGTCTTAGTCACTCCGAGCGCGCAAAAGTATTGCCAAACCCCGTGGTACCAAGTGCAATCGCCGCGCACTGTCTGCGGGCAATGTTCTAACGCAAGTCTGCGCGCCCGATGGGCGCTGCGGACGAGTCCTTCATCGATCGGCGATCCGTTCATTCCCATGCCTTGCACGTCCGCGAGAAGGGCATCGCTACTGCTTCTTGAGCCGCGCACGTTCAACCACTTCCCTGTATCGCTTCATGTCGGCCCTGAGCAGCGCTCCGAATTCGTCGCCCGTGCCAAATGCGGGATCGATCCCGATCCGCGTTAACCAAAGGCGATTCGCATCCGTCTGCAGCGCTCGAAGCGTCTCGTCCTGGAGCCGCTGAACGACCTCGGATGGAGTGTTAACTGGCGCAAGGAGGCCGTGCCACACTTCGATCGCCAGCTCCGAATATCCGAGCTCAGCGACGGTCAGCAAATCCGGCGCCGCGGCCAAGCGGTGCGGCGAAGTTACCGCGAGACCGCGCAAACGGTCAGGGCCGATGTACGGAAGGCCGCTCGTGACGCTCGTTACCACGAGATCGACGTGACCGCCCAGCGCAGCCTGAACCGCCGGTGCGCATCCTCGATAGGGAACGTGCACCATCTCGATGCTAGCGGTGATTTTTAGCTGCTCACCGACAACATGTCCTGCTGTGCCGACACCGCAAGACGCATACGTCAGGCTTCCTGGGTGTGCGCGAGCGCGCTGGACGAATTCATCGAGCGTGGCAGCCTTGATCCTAACAGTCGTGGCAATCAGCACCGGCGAATTGCCGAGCAGAGCGACTGGAACGAAGTCATGCAGGAGATCGATGGATGTGTCGCCGCCCAGCGCCAGCCAGCTTGCGTGCGTACTGTTGATCAACACCAGAGTATGGCCATCCGCCGGCGCGCGTGCCGCCGCCTCCAAGCCCATGGCGCCGGACGCGCCGGGGCGGTTCTCGACTAAAAACGACTGCCCAAAGGCCGTACCGAGATCTGTGGCGAGCATCCGTGCAAGTGTGTCGGTAGCGCCTCCAGGTGCATAAGGAACGATCAGGCGAACTGGCCGAGACGGATAAGCAGGTCCCTGGGCGGTCCCGTCGAGCGGCCCGCTAATCGCCAGGGGCGCGAGCATGCCACAGCAGAGCAGCCCAACTCGGGCGATGCGCGGTTTGCGCTTTCGATGTAACACCAGGTCTCAGTTGATAAGACAATTAGCTGAACCGCAAGAAACATGCCCGGTTTCCCCAGGGTCGCCCGCGCAGACTACCAGCCGGCCCAGAGGAGCCTAGCACGCTCTTCGCCTTCCGCGTGGAGCGCGTTGCTGTGGCATTGACTCCGCAATCCGCAACCTGCCGCCCAAGACGCAGCCACTGTGATCCGCGCTAGCGTCTCCGCACGCAAGGCTGATTTCTGGTACGGCGGCGTAGGCACTGCTGCTAGCGCCCCGCATAGGCGCTTCGATGCGCAGATAGGTCGCACGGCACATTCGCTTCGGGCGCCTGCCACGACCTGTCGCGAGGTCTGCTTTCCTCGACTCCGAAAGTCAACTATGGGTCGCTGATATTTCGCACGTTCGCTGGTACCGGTCGTTCGCGAACATCGGAGGTCGGCCAGGAGCGGCTGTTCGATTCTGGCTTCCGTCCAGCTGACATCAAACGGTAATACTCTGCCCGAACAGTTTCGTGTAACCTACAGGGCCCCGCGCGGATGGATCAACCTCCAGCGGCGCGACATCTCAATCGATTCCCCTCCAACATCTTGGAGACCACCATGCTTCGAAAATCCATGATTGCATTCGCTGGGCTCGTTGCCACGTTGGTCGCAGTCGCGCCGGTACTCGCGCAAACGTCCACCAAGCCGAACATCATCATGGTCATGGGCGACGACGTGGGTTGGGCCAACATCGGCGTCTACAACCAAGGCATCATGGCCGTCCGGACGCCGAACCTGGACACGCTTGCAGCTCAAGGCATGCGCTTCACGGATTACTACGCCGAACCGAGCTGCACCGCAGGGCGGGCCAACTTCATTACCGGCGAGCTGCCAATCCGGACTGGCCTCACGACCGTGGGCCAGGCCGGATCGACCACCGGTATGCCGGATCAGGCACCGACAATCGCGACGGTGCTCAAGTCCATGGGTTACGCCACCGGCCAGTTCGGCAAGAATCACCTCGGCGACTTGAACCGCTTCCTGCCCACGGTGCATGGCTTCGACGAATACTTCGGTTACCTGTATCACCTCGATGCAATGGAGGATCCGTGCCACGTCAACTATCCGCCTGCGCTCAAGGAAACGGTCGGTCCGCGCCGTATGGTGCACAGCTGGGCAACCGACGTTGACGATCCGACCGTGCAACCCCGCTGGGGCAAGATCGGCAAGCAGAAAATCGAGGACGCCGGCGAGCTCTGTCCCAAGCGCATGGAGACAGTGGACGACGAGATACTGGACTTCACGATTAAATTCATGGACGGCGCTCGCAAGGCCGGCAAGCCGTTCTTCGTCTGGCTGAATCCCACGCGCATGCACGTCATCACCCACCTGTCGCCGAAGTACGAAGCGATGCGCACGCCCGAGAATGGCTGGTCAATCGAGGAAGGCGGCATGGCACAGCTCGACGACATCGTCGGGGCGGTGATGAAGTACCTCAAGGACAACGGTCTCGAGGAAAACACCATCATCGGTTTCACGACCGACAACGGCGCGGAGAACTTCACGTGGCCGGACGGCGGCCAGACGCCGTTCGCGGGCGGCAAGGGAACGGCTTTAGAGGGTGGTTTCCGCGTGCCGATGATCGTGCGCTGGCCGGGCAAAGTGCCGGCGGGCAAGGTGGAAAACAGCATCATATCGGGCATGGACTGGTTCCCCACCCTCGTTGCAGCAGCAGGTAACTCAAACATCGCGGATGAGCTACTGAAGGGCAAGCAACTTGGTGATCGCACCTATAAGGTCCATCTGGACGGCTATAACCAGATGAACCTCATCACCGGCAAGGGCCCGTCGGCGCGCCATGAGATCTTCTACTTTACAGAAGGCACTCTGTCGGCTGTCCGGATCGACGACTTCAAGTATCGATTCACCGATCAGCCGAACGGTTGGCTGGGTGCCACGGTCAAAGTCGACTGGCCGATTCTCACCAACCTGCGGCTTGATCCATATGAGCGCACCGGCCTGCCGAGCGCAGCTGGGGGATCGCTCGCCTTTTACAACTGGTTCGCGTTCGAATTCTGGCGCTTTGTGTTCGTCCAGCAGGAGGTCGCGAAGGTCGCGCAGACCGCGATCGATTTTCCACCCATGCAGCCCGGAGCGAGCTTCAACCTCGAGGCCGTCAAGGCGTCGATCCAGAAGGCGATGGCAGCCCACGCGGGCCAGTAGCGACTTTCGCGATTCACTTTCACGCCGTGCTGACAAGACAACGGCGCGGCGTTTTCTCTTTCGTCGGCTCGCTCATATGCGCCGTGCTTCACCGCAGACGCAATGGCCTGAGTCGAGGCCAACTCTTGGCGTTCAGCTATCTCTGATGTCCGCTCACAGGCGAAGCGAACGACGGG
>Ga0187778_10000008_pt1 | contig 105873 bp, 85 predicted proteins | sample 1015_Q2_SP5_20_M_FD_132418 | JGI IMG/M metagenome (GOLD analysis project Ga0187778, IMG submission 132418) | Tropical peat soil microbial communities from peatlands in Department of Meta, Colombia - 1015_Q2_SP5_20_MG | ecosystem: Environmental > Terrestrial > Soil > Wetlands > Peat | place...
TAAGATCAGAGGCCGCCCCCTTGTCATCGCCGATTCTCCGCTCGGTCCCAAAGCTAGCCCACTATCCGTGTCATCCCGCCTGCCCTGAGCGTAGTCGAAGGGAACCCGGTCGCGTGCCTGCCCCCGGCAAGCGGGCGCAAGGGGTTGTCGCGAACAGGGGTGAGGGATCTGCTTTTGGTTTTCGAATGCTCTCATGCCACTAACTCCCACAATCTAAACCATTTATTAATTTTACTTGACAATTAACAGAAATGTGCTATAGTAATCCCGTTGGATCGGCCAAGTTCTCTCCTGCCGACGCCTCTGCATGACCCTCGCCCGTGCGGTCTCTCTTAACTCCACGCCCTCCTTTCAGCTCTTTCAGCGGTCATTCCTACATACCAGTCAAAATCTGCCTTTTGTTTTCAATCGCTTGCGCACTCTTCTGTTTTCCGTAGGCTCTAACTCCTTTATTTGCCACTCTTACGAAAAACGGGGGGTGTACCTACTTTCTTCCCGTTCTGGAACTTTTCAATCGCCGCTGATCGCTCGCCACTCGTCACTCGCCACTGCTACAATAGTTGTTCCATTTCGTCCCCCAAGGGAGAGCCAGTGATTCACCACAACGTCTTTCATAACGACGGCCTTCTGCCCATCGAAAAGGTCCGGCTCTCTCCCGGCCAGGTGGGGCTCATCTGTGGCTGGGGCATTTTCACCACCTTGCGCATCTCCCGCGGGGAAGCTTTTGCCTATGAACGCCACTGGCGACGCCTTGAAAAAGACGCTGCCCTCATCCGCCTCCCCATGCCCTACACTTCGGCCAAGGTCCGCGTCCATCTCCAGGAAGTCATTCGCGCCAATCAAGTCACCGAGGGCTGCGCGCGCATCTATTTTGTCTACAACTCCGTCGGCTTTTGGCAAAGCGCCGAAGACCGCCCGGTCGTCGACCTCATCATTTATACTTCCAACCTTCCCGAGCACCGCGAAATCGTTCGCCTGGGTCTCCGCGAGCACGGCCGCCACGCCGCCTCCGCCCTCGCAGGCGTCAAGAGCATTTCCTGGCTCAACAATGTCTGGGCCGTCGCTGAAGCCAATAAGGAAGGTTTCGACGAAGTCGTCATGCTCAACGAGCGGGGCGAAGTGGCCGAATGCACTTCCGCGAACATCTTCGTCGTCAAGGAAGCCAAAATCCTGACGCCACCTCTTAATTCCGGCTGCCTCGAAGGCATCACTCGCGGCATTTTGCTCGAAGTCGCTCCCGAAGCCGGCCTCTCCGTCGTCGAGCAGACCATCCGCCCCGAAGATCTCTACTCCGCCGAAGAAGTTTTCATCTCTTCGACCAATCGCAATCTGATCAGCGTCGGGGAAATTGCCGGACACTCGATTCCCGCGCCCGGCCCGGTCTGCCATCGCTTGAACGAAATTTTCGACGCGTACGTCGCCGATTACGTCTCCCGCCGCCTCGCCTCTGCAGCCCGCTAAGACCATGCCCAAAAACCTCACACCGCCGATTCAAGGATTGCAGTTGTAAATGGCCACCGAAACCAAACTCGCCACATTCCAAGCGCATCCGCCCGCGCAGGCGGCTACCGGCGCTGTGTTCTCCATTTTGCTTTCCATCAGCTTTTGCCACCTGCTCAACGACACCGTGCAGTCCTTGCTGCCTTCCATCTACCCGCTGCTGCGAAACAACTTTCATCTCAACTACTGGCAGGTTGGCCGTATTGCGCTCACCGCGCAACTGACCGCTTCCCTGCTCCAACCCGTCGTCGGCCTTTTCACCGACCGCAAGCCGCAGCCTTACTCTCTCGCCGTGGGTATGGGCATCACCATGATTGGCCTGTTTGCGCTCTCCATGGCTCCGAGCTACGGAGCAGTGCTTGTGGCTGCGGCGCTGGTAGGAATCGGCTCCGCCGTGTTTCATCCCGAATCTTCGCGCGTGGCGCGCATGGCTTCGGGCGGACAGCACGGCATGGCGCAGTCGCTATTTCAAGTCGGCGGCAACGCCGGCTCGGCCATTGGCCCGCTGCTGGCATTTCTCTTCATCAAAGGGCAAGCGAGCATCGCCTGGTTTTCGATTTTGGCCTTAATCGCCATCGTGCTGCTCACCAACATTGGAGCCTGGTTCCGCAACCACCGCGACGCACAAGCGAACCAAATCGTCGTCGATCCCGAACATCTGGCCGCGCAGGAAGAAGTTCACCCCCACGCGGCCTTGTCCACGCAGAAAATTGCTTGGAGCCTTGCAATCCTGGTCGCGCTGATGTTTTCCAAGTTTTTCTATCTCGCGAGCCTCATCAGCTACTACACGTTTTATCTGATGAGCAAGTTTCAAGTCACCATTCAGAACGCGCAGCTACATCTGTTCCTTTTTCTTGGCGCTGTCGCCGCGGGAACGTTCATCGGCGGGCCGGTGGGCGACAAACTTGGCCGCAAATATGTGATTTGGTGCTCGATCCTCGGCGTTCTGCCGTTCACACTGCTGCTGCCTTACGCTAATCTCTTCTGGACCAGCATCCTCAGCGTGATTATCGGTCTGATTCTGGCTTCCGCGTTTTCCGCGATCCTTGTTTACGCACAAGACCTGCTGCCAGGGAGAATTGGCGCGGTCTCCGGATTGTTTTTCGGTTTTGCGTTTGGAATGGGTGGCGTCGGCGCAGCCATCCTCGGCAAGCTCGCGGACGTGACCAGCATCAATTTCGTGTATCATGTTTGTGCCTATCTCCCCGCCATCGGAATCTTGACGGCGTTCCTCCCCGATTTGGGGCCGACCAAAGTGCATCGTGCCGCCGCAGCGCGAGCTTGATCCGCCAGCATTGGAAAGCTTCCATTTTGCTGCGTGATCTCCCCCACCCTAATTTGGTCCGATATTGGCGGTAGTCGCTGAAAAATCAACGATTTGCGACCTTGTGCGCTTGGCACCGCGATTGCACTAAACCCAGCCGGAGGCTTTTATTCTATGGCGTACGTCATCACCGATTCCTGCACGAAAGACGAAAATTGCATCGAGGTGTGCCCGATCGGGTGCATTCATCCAACGAAGGATGAGCCCAAATTCGCGGAAGTCACGCAGTTGTTTGTGAATCCCGATGAATGCACGGACTGCGGCGCCTGCATCCCGGTGTGCGAAAGCAATTCGATTTATCCGATCGACGATCTTCCGGAAGAACTGAAGGGTTTCGCGGAAAAGAACGCAGCTTACTTCGCTCACTAAGAAAAATCCGGTGGCGGCTCATTTTGACTGAGTCACCGCCAAGAATCTTGCAAGAGTCCTCGCGCGCTTGGAACGATGAGCGCGCGGGGCTTTTTTGTTTGAGTCGGGAGCTTTTTGTCTGAACACCGGCTCGGATCATGGTTTTTTTTGTCACTGCAGGGCTCCCCTCTGGATCACGCATCTTCTCAGAAACTGAAAAAACTCACGAAGGCAACGCTAACCTTGGCCGCGCCACGCTCCACGTTGCGAGAGTAAACGGGCATGCCAGCGCGTGCTACAATGCCGGGACTGGAAGTTCGCATGTCTGACACCCTACCAATGGCAGGTGAAGCGGTACTGGAGGTGGTCTCTCCGGATGGCGCGCGGCGCTACGTGCGCGTCACCCAGTCGCCTTTTTTGATCGGGCGAGGAGCCGAAACCGGCAACCACTTGCAGCTCTCCGACCGGCGGATTTCGCGGAACTGCGCAGCGATCGTGATTGAAGCCAACCGCTTTTACCTTGAGGATCGCGGGCAGCGGCGGGGGCTTTTCGTCAACGGCGAAAAAGTGGAAAGCCGCGAACTGCAAGACGGCGACACTATCTCGTTCGGGCTGGAAGATTCCTATGAGATGGTTTTTCGTTCTGCGAGCGCTTCGGACGGAGAATCCGTTCCGCACCTGCTCACGCGCATCGAGCACATCACGAGTTCCGAACCAACCGGCGGCGGGCTCCACAAGCTGAATCAGCTTCTGGAAGCGACGGCGCTGCTGCATTCGCAACTTCCACTCGACGAAGTTCTGGCCAACATGCTGGATCACGCCGTTTCGATCACGGATGCGGACCGCGGACTTCTGCTCGAGCCGGATGGCGCGGGGGCGCTCAAAGTGCATCTGGCGCGGCGAAGCGGCAAACTGCGGCTGCCGCCAGAAAGCCTGACCCCCAGCCAAACCGCCATTCAACTTGCACTAAAACAGCAGGCGCCTGTGATCACCGAAGACCTCGCGCAAGCCGACATGGATTTGCAGGCGGCGCAAAGCATCGTAGCGCAGCGGCTGCGGGCGGTCGTGGTGATTCCGCTGTGGGCGCTAACACGCGCGAAGACGCAAGAATCGATGGTTAACGTCAAACGCGGAGAGCTTCTTGGCGTTTTGTATCTGGACTCGCGGCGCCCGACGGCGTTTTCGCAGCTCGACCGGCAAATTCTGGATGCGATGGCCGCAGACGCCGCCAGCATTTTGGACAACGCTCGCCTGGTAGAAAAAGAGCGCGAGCGGCAGAGGCTCGAGCAGGAAATCAACATTGCGCGCGACATCCAGCAGGCGTTGCTGCCCCGGAATTTTCCCGACACACCAAGTTTCGCGGTAACGGGGGCAAATTTCCCCTGTCTCTCCGTGGGAGGCGACTACTTCGACGTTTTCCCGCTCAGCGAAGGCCGCACGGCGTTTGTGATTGCAGACGTTTCGGGGAAGGGACTAGGCGCGGCCATTGTGACCACGATGCTGCAAGGCGCATTGTCCGGCATGACGCTGGGCACGGACCCGGCACGCGTGTTCAATCACGTGAACCGCTTTCTCTGCGACCACACCGAAGTGGGCAGGTATGCGACGGTGTTCTTTGGAATTCTGGGTAATGAAGGGCACCTCGAATTCATTAACGCGGGGCACCCTTCGCCGTTTCTCATCCGGCGCGGGAAGGCAGAGGAAGCCTTCACCGAAGGCTCTTATCCCGTGGGGCTTGTGCCTGAGGCACAATACACGGCGGCCTGCTTGAAACTCGAACCGGGGGACACGCTGGTACTGTTCACGGATGGCGTGACGGAAGCCATGGATCCGGACGACCAACTCTTCGGCGTACCACGCTTGCGGCAGGTTCTGAATGGCCAACTGGAATGCCCGCTCGAGCACCTGCAGAAGTGCATCCTGGAAGCAGTGGAGAATTTCACGCGGGGCGCGAGGCAGGCGGATGATTTGACGTTGTTGATCGTGCGGTACCGCGCCGCCGCGGCGTCGGCGATCACGGACACGGACGTTCCCGCGTCGGTTCCCGATTCCTCCTCGGCAGTATCCGCAGGGCGAACCGCTTAGCACGTAGCCTCAAACCAAGATCGCACAACGATCACACTTGGCATAGCGTCGCAAGGAAACCCCGATGGAATCCTTGATTAGTGCGAAAGGTCAAGCGACTATCCCAAAGACCATTCGCAAGCACCTAGGATTAAAGCCTGGCGACCGTGTGAAGTTCTTTGTACACCCTGATGGCAATGTGGTTCTCTTGCCCAAGCTCCCCACATCGGCCTTGCGAGGGATGCTCAAGTCCAAGCGCCGGCGACCGGTGAACACTAACGAGATGACGGAAGTCGCAGCGCAAGGAACCGTAGGTGCCAAGCCCCGATGATTGAGTTTGCACAAGAAAAGGCGGGAAGCTTGCGCTTCCCGCCGTAGTGGAATTCAACGAAAAGAATTCCCGGTCGAGCTAGTGCTTGAAAAATAGCTTACGAGCCGAGATCTTTCAAGTCGTCCTTGGCCTGCTGCTCGGCGTTCTTGGTGGCGCCTTTGGCGTCGGCTTCGGGGCTCAAGGCATGAATAGCCTTGTTGAGGCTGAGGGCTTTCTCACCGTCGGCGACTTTGCAACCCGAAATATCGGCATTCGAATGCACGCCGGTGACGCTGGCGCGCAGGCAAACGAAATTGAGGCCCAAATTATGGCTGGCGTGGAGCGCGGCCAAGCAATCATTCAGCGCGGTGAACGAAGAGCAAGCATCCGTAGCATTGGTGTCTGCCGGGAGCACCCCAGCGGCCTGAAGCTTGGGAGTGAGTTTCTTTTCGACGTCAGCGCGGGTGCCATTGGCATCGGGATTGTTCTTGTCTTTCTTCACCCACTTGACGGGATTGAGAGAGTGAGAGCTGTGTGAAGTATCCTGCGCGGCGGCGGATGCGCCCGCCCCCGCAGGCCCCTGAGCGGCGGCGCGCCCGGCGCTCAGAGCGATGAGTCCCGCCAAAGCCAGAGAAGTGATTGCCACATTCCAGAGATTTCGTTTCATTTTTACCTCGCGAGGACGATTTAGGATACGGAGAGAGGCTGCCGGACCCGGCCTCGCCTACCAGTAGGCCACAGTGATAACCGCAAGAACGTCGCAGATGGACGGTACTCCCCCAATCGGTCACGTTGGACGAAGGTACAGGTGCGCGAGGACCACCGGGTTAGGATTGCCTTAGGATTTAGCTCTCAAGATGAGGCCATAGACCGTCAGGCCCAAGCCGCCAAGAAAAAGCAGGGGCGAAAGGACATTCGCAACGATGGGCAAGACGTCCACCGGAAGTTTCAGGGGCATAGCGTAACCAGCAGCAAAATAGTGAATCACAGCCGCAAGCAGCACGGCGAGTAGACCGCGGCGCATCATCTGCCGGCCATCGGTGGTACCCGAGCGGGCAGAAGAAAGGCGCACCTGCGGCACCATTTCCCGGCAAAAGGGGCACTGGTTTAGAGTGGCGCCGATGCTCCGGCCACAAAATGCGCATTGACGAGTCTGCGCTGCTGAATTCCCAAAAACGCTCATGCTATCCCCAAGGGTTCCCCACTTCGATTCGGTTCACTTCTAGGATAGCCGCGCGTCCCCTGAACGCTCCAGGGAAATGACAAGAATGCTGCGAAACTGCTGTTGAACAATTGAATATCAGCGGGCCGTGCCCTGGCCGAAATGCCGGGATGGGCCGTAATCGCGCAAAAATCCTGGCTACGCGAATAGGTCACTTATTCCTTTGCGAACAGGAGCGGTGAAGTCCGGGAAGAAAGTACACGGACTATGTTAAAAATTTCTCAATCAGGGAAAGAGAGAAGTTGGGCGCGAGCGCTCCAAGAGTTCACGCAAGAAAAAAGAGAGAGGGATCAATGGCAAATTTCACTCGACGAATAGACAAGCTTTTTCAAGGCTTTTTGTTTCTAGTTCTGGCCGTAGCGGTTGCTGCTGGTTCGGGACTCGCCCAAGACAAAAAGGTCGGGCAAACCAATGGAGTCGATAATTCGAAGATGGGTGCGTACCGCGCCCTCGCTCAGCACATTTATTCGGATTACCAAAAGGGCGATGTGGCAGCGGCAGCCGAGATGGGCCGCGTGCTCGAGAGAGTGTGGGACAAGGCGGAGGATTACGGAGGCGACGCCGCACTATCGAAGACCAACAAGCAACTGTTCGACGAAATCGACAAGGCTATGGACGCATTTCTGACGCCGCTCTGGGAAGCGAAATCGAAACCGCCAGATCCCGCAAGAGTGAAAGCTGCGTTCAATGCGTACGTGGAGAAATTAAGGCTGGCGGACTAATCGCACCATATCAGAATTGGAAAAGAGAGGCCTTGCGTGGCCTCTCTTTTTGTTTTCAGGCATGGGGTGGACTTAGAGTTCGCGAAGGGCGGAAGCAACGGGAAGGCTCGCGGCGCGGATGGCCGGGGACATGCCCCCGAGGATGCCCATGACCAAGGCAAAAACAACGCCCCATCCGAGCAAGTCCGGAGTGACCTTGAAGGCAAAAGCGAGATTGGAAAAAGTTTGAAAGTTGATGGTGCTGGTGGTAATTCCGTTCAAGCGCAGAACAGCAAGGCAACCGAGAACGCCGCCGATAAAGGAAATCAAGAGCGCTTCGAGAAGGAAAGAGAAGACAACTGATGGACCGCCGAAACCGAGGGCGCGCATGGTGGCAATTTCGCGGCCGCGATCCGCGACGGCCGAATACATGGTATTGAGCGCGCCGAAAACCGCTCCAATCGCCATGACAAACGCAACGAAGCCGCCGAGGCGGGTGATGAGGGTGGTCATGCGTGTGGACTGCTTGGCGTAATACTCGATTTCCCGGGTTACATCGACGTTCAGACGAGGATCAGTAGTAAGGGAGTCCTTCAACTGAGTCAGTGCTTGCGGAGAGGTGAGGTGAACCGTTACGGACTGGAAGAAAGTGTCCGGCCGCTTATAGGCTTCCGTGAGTAGACGCGAGTCGCCCCAAACTTCCGAATCAAACGAACTGCCGCCGGCGTCGAAGATCCCGACAACTTTCCATTGCATGGTGCCAAGCCAGATGGTGTTGTTGAGCGTCAAGCCGGAGTAAGTGGTATTGGCGTTTTTGCCGACGACAACTTCTGTGAGGCCCGGAATGAACATACGGCCCTGAACGATCTTGACCTGCTTGCGGATTTCGAGGACGTTGGGCGCGACGCCCCGCAGTTCGACATTGGCGTCGGTGCCCGTGGAAATCAAAGGGATAGGAGCCATGAGCACGGCCTCCGCCGTGACCAGCGGGCCACCGGTTCCCCGCGCGATGCCGGGAGCATCCTGAATGATTTTCACGGAGTCGAGGCCAATGCCGCTAGTTATCTCGGAGGTCGCGCCGCCGCGAACAATCAGGGCATTGTCTTCCGAGCCGGAGGAAACCAAGGTGGCCCGGAAACCCCGCGCAAGGGAAAGCATCGCGACGAAAACGCCGACGGTACCTGCAATGCCGACGACGGCTACGATTGCGGAAGTCCAGCGCGCACGAACGCTGCGAACGTTATAGATAATTGGAATGGCCACGTCAGACCCTCCGCATCGCATTTACGACACGCATGCGCATAGCGCCGATGCCTGGAAGCAGTCCACTGGCCGCCCCGATAAACAGCGCAAAGAGGAGGCCGAGCGTGAGCATCGTCTTGGAGAGAAGCAGCGGAGGCAGCAAGCCGGTGAGGGCAGCGCTGACCGCTGGAATCGCCCCCCACGCGAGGAAAAGACCCAGCACACCCCCGATAAAAGAAATCACCAGGGATTCAGCCAAAACAAGGAACAGAACGGTGCGGTCAGTTAGTCCGATGGCTTTTAAGACCGCCAATTCATTGGTGCGCTCGCGGACCGAAATGGCCATAGTGTTGCCGGTGACCAGGAGCAAAGTAAAGAAGACGACCCCGCCGATGGTCATGATCAGAAACTCGATGTTGCCAAACTGCTTGGCAAAACCGGCGGCGAAGGCAGATTCGGTTTCGGTCTTGGTCTCGTCCGAGGAGTTGGCGAATTTTTCGTCGATGGCCTTGGCTACGCGAACAGCATCGTCGGGGCTATCGAGCTTGAGGATATACCATCCCGCTGTGCTCTTAATGACGCTGGGAACAGTCTCATCAAAGTATTTCCATTGGAGCCAGAATTGACCTTCGTCGCCGCCTTCCTTGTCGGTGTGGTAGATGCCGTCAAGATTGAATTCCCAGTTTGCCGCTCCGTAGATGGTTGTTTTGAGGGGGATGCGGTCGCCGACTTTCCAGTGAAAGCGCTCGGCAAGGCGTCTGCCCGCAATGCAGCCCTGGCGGTCTTTGACGAAATTGTTCCATTGCTCGTCAGGCACGATAAATTCCGGGTAGACCTGGCGATGATTTTCCACGTCGATCACAAACTGCGGAAAGAAATTCTTCTCGTCCTGGTACACGCCGCCGAACCAATGGTCGTGTGTGACGTATTTCACGCCGGGGATTGCGCGGATTTTGTCGCCATAGGAAACCGGCATGAGCTGCATCAAGCCAACGCGATCGACGACGATCAGACGATCCGCGCCAGCGACTTCAACGCCACGGTTGAAAGCGCTCTTCACCACGCCCAGGAAAGTGAAAAGAACCAGCGCAATGGCAAAGGAACCGACGGTCAGGATTAAGCGAAATTTTTTGCGAAACAGGTTGGCAAAAATCAGCGAGCGGAATTTCATGCGACACCGCCAGCGAGAGCACCTTGTTCGAGCTTATGGGCTTCGACCAATACCCCTTTGTCCAGATGCAGTGTAGTGTGCGCACGCGCGGCAATGAGCGGGTCGTGGGTGACCATCAAGACGGTCTTGCCATATTTGCTGACCAGTTCCTCGATAAGCCCCATGATTTCCCCGGCGCTCTTTCGATCGAGGTCGCCGGTAGGCTCGTCGCAGAGTAAAAATGTGGGATCAGAAACAATGGCGCGGGCGATGGTGACGCGCTGCTCCTGGCCTCCGGAGAGCTGCCGTGGGTAATGGTGCATGCGGTCAGAAAGGCTGACGACGCCGAGAGCAGTTTCCACGTGCTTGCGGCGCTCGGAGGAGGAGAGCTTTGTCAAAAGCAGCGGCAATTCGACGTTTTGGTACGCGGTCAGCACCGGGATGAGGTTGTACATCTGAAAGATGAAGCCGACGTGGCGCGCGCGCCAATGCGTGAGCTTGCTGCCGGACATGTGGGTGATTTCGTCGCCGTCCACGGTGACGCTGCCGGCGGACGGCACGTCAAGTCCGCCGAGCAAATTGAGCAGAGTGGTCTTGCCGGAGCCGCTCGGCCCCATGAAGGCCACGAAATCGCCCTTGTCCACGTCCAGGTTCAGGCCCTGCAAAACCTGGATCTGCTCGCCGCCGCGAGTGTAGGTCTTGTTCAAACCGCGAACTTGAATCAGGCTGTTCGAAATGCTGGGTCCATCGACGCGGATCATTCCCGGCTCCTATTGGCGGATTTCGACTTTGTCACCATCACGCAAACTCTCCGGACCTTTCACGACGAGGGAGTCACCCGGCGTGACTCCGGCAAGCACGGCAACGTCCGTGCCGCGGTCTGGACCGAGACTCACCGCCCGGCGCTCGACTTTGCCGTCGTGAAGCAAATACACAAATGAGGTATTGGCATCGGTCCGCACCGCGATCTTGGGAATATACGCGAGCGCTTCAGGAGCTTGCTCTTTTCCCTTTTTCGCGGCTGGTTTTTCTTCCAGGAACGCGACCTTCACTCCCATATCTGGCAGGATGAAATCGTATTGATCGAGATTCAAAATGGTAATGCGCACCTTGACGGTCGCCTTTTGCCGGTCCGCCGTTGGAATCACCGTCCTCACTTTGGAAGGAATTTGCTTGTCAGGGTAAGCGTCCAACGTCGCGGTCACCGGCTGCCCTTCCTTTACCCGTGCGATGTACGATTCGTTGACATCGACTTCAATTTCGTTGGACTTCATATCGACGATGGTGGCGATGCCCGTGCGCGTGAAACCGCCGCCGGCCGAATTGGGGGAGACCATCTCACCGACCTGCGCGTCTTTGGAGACGACAATTCCGGGGAAAGGCGCGCGAATGGTGCAGTTGTCCACGGCCTGCTGCGCCGCATTGATGCGCGTCTCGGCGGCGATTACCTGTTGCTTGGCCAGCGCGATTTTCGCCCGCAGGCTGTCCGCAGTGGTGCGCGCGTTGTCCAGCGCTTCCTGTGTCTGCACTCCTGCGTCGCGCAACTGCTGGGCGCGCCGCAGCTCGATCTCGGCGTTCTTGAGCTGCACTTCAAGATCGGCAATCGAGGCTTGAGAAGCGTCGCGGTCTGCCTTCGCAGAGTCCAGAGAGCGTTTGTAGTCCAAATCATCCAGTGTGGCCAGGAGCTGGCCCTCTTTGACGCGAGTGCCTTCATCAAAGAAAACACCGGTGACGCGGCCGGTAATTTTCGCCGCGATGGTGGCCCGGCGCCGCGGGGTGATGTAGCCGCTGGCGTTCAAAGCGGTCAGCTGGCCGCCCGCTTCGGGCTTGCTGACCGTGGCCACTTCGACCACCGGTTTCTGGTTGCGAAACGCAAAGGCGACGGCCACGATCCCGGCGAAGATGACAACGGGGATTGCCGCGTATGCAACGCGCTTGCCCAGGCTGCTCTGGCTGCGCTGGCCCTCCCGGATGCGCAGCGACCCCAGGTCATGTTTGGGGGAGTTTTCGATCGTCACCGTGGACACTCCTACCCTCCTAAAACGGGCGCCTCACATATAAGTTACGGTCTGCGACCTCTAAAGATTACAGATGTTGAGAACCCGCCTGGGGGCACATTGATTGTATCGCGCTGCGCTAAATTTTGAGAGTGGCAGCGGTTACCGGAGGAGGTGAACCGAAGAGCTTGCAAATGCGGGCCCATGTACGGCACGCTATTTGCTCACAGGCATCGCGCCCCCGGCAACCATCCCCCATTCCGATTACCTTGCGAGGACCCCAATGACTGCGCAAACTCCGCAGGAGCAATACATTAGCAAGCTCACCACACCGCAAAAAGCCACCTCAGCCATCCAGGATGGCAGCACTCTCTGCATCGCTTTGGGAATGGGCATGCCTTTTGGCCTAGCCAAGGCTTTTGCCGACCGTGTCCTGGCGGGAAACCTGAAAAACCTCAATCTCTACTACCAGCATTCGATGAAATACGCAGCGGAGACGTTTGTCCGGCCGGAAGTGCTCTCCAAACTCAATGCCCGAAACTTTTTCATAGGCGAACCCGACCGCAGAATCATCGATCAAGGCATCTCCGAAGGCCGCAAATATCTTAGCTATATCCCTTGCAACTTCTCACAGATTCCCCGGGCGCTGACCGAGCATGTCCACATGAACACTTTCCTCGTCACGGTCTCGCCGATGGATGCGTCAGGGCACTTCAGCTTGGGCACGGACAACGACTACGCCTCGACGGTCATTCGAAAGTGCGACCGCGTCCTCGTCGAAGTGAACAAGAACATGCCACGCGTTTTTGGCGATTCCCTGGTGCATGTTTCCGAAGTGCACGGCATCGTCGAAAACCATATGCCGCTTCCGGAAATTCCTTCCCGGCCACCTGACGAGGACTCGTTAAAGATCGGAAAGCTCATCGCAGAAAAGATCCCGGATGCAGCGACTCTCCAGCTTGGCATCGGCAACCTCCCCAATGCCGTTGCGCACTACCTGGCGGATCACAATGACCTCGGCGTTCATTCGGAATTATTCAGCCCAGCTTTTGTGGGTTTGATTCGCAGCGGCGTCATCAACGGCCAAAAGAAAACGCTTCATCCGCGCAAGCACGTCTTCACCATCGCCATGGGCGACGCCGACATGTACGCCTTCATGAATGACAACCCCGCCATGGAAAGCTATTCCTCCGCGTACGTGAACGACATCCGCATCATCGCTCAACACGACAATCTCATCAGCGTGAACACGGCCATCGAAATTGATCTCTACGGCCAGGTAAACGCTGAATTCATCAACGGCCACCAGTACAGCGGCTCCGGCGGGCAATTTGACTTCGTGAAGGGCGCGGCGTTTTCCAAAGGCGGAAAATCCTTCATCGCCCTAAAATCCGCGGCGAAGAACGGCACCATCTCTTGTATTGTGCCGCGCGTGCAGATGGCCACTGACACGCGTATGGACGTCGAGCATATCGTCACCGAATACGGCATGGTGAATCTACGGGGGAAATCCACAAAAGAACGCGCCGAGTTGCTGATCAGCATCGCGCACCCGAATTTTCGGGACAAACTGAAGCGTCACGCCAAGTCCATCAACCTAATTTAGCCACCACTTCACTCCAAAACGCTTTCCCGAGCATCCTCGGCAAACAAAAAGGCCCGGAGCGCAAGGCCCCGGGCCTTGGATCCTCACTCCCATGCAGGGAGCGCGAAGAGCAATGCAGTTTCTCTATCTCAAAACATCCACCGTCACTGTGGTGGTATGAGTGGTACTTCCGCTCTTGCCCGTGATGGTGATGGTGTGATTTCCGAGCGAAGCTCGGTTGCCCACTCTCACGGTCATGGTCGAAGTCCCAGCCCCAGTAATCGAACTAGGATTGAAGGTTACGCTTAGCGAGCTTCCTCCTCCCGAAGCAGACAAGGAAATCGCCGAATCGAAACCGCCAGTAACGGAGGTGGTGATTGTGGAGGAGCCCGACCTACCTCGAGCAACGCTAATGGAGGAAGGCGATGCACTGATGGAGAAGCCCGCCGTTGAGCTAGTCACGGTGAGGGAAACCGAAGTGGTTTCGGTGGTGCTGCCGGAGGTTCCCGTCACGACGATGCTGTAGGTGCCAGGAGTCGTGGAGGATGCCACGGTCATAGTCATGGTCGAGCTTCCCGTCCCGGTGATCGACGTGGGGCTGAAGCCAACGGTCACACCCGCGGGTTGTCCGCTCGCAGATAACGAGACAGCCGAATTGAATCCGCCACTCACTGTGCTGGTGATGGTGGAGGTTCCCGAATTCCCCTGCACCACGGAGACGGAAGCCGGCGAGGCTGAAAGGCTGAAACCGGGAGTCGACGAAGTTCCGGCAAGCGCGTTAATCAGGCCCGTCCCGTTGGGACTTCCCCATCCGGTGGCCAAATCGTAGCCAGTGGTTGCCGAATCGCCGTTGCTGCCACTGGTGATGTCATGGAAATCAGTGTCATAGCTCGAGCCTCCGCCAATCGAATAAAGGCTCGGGTTAATAAACCCGAGCCTGCTATTCCCATTGGCGACGGCCTGCTGATTGATGAGCGCGAGGTAGCCGGCCCACATGGGCGCCGCAAAGCTGGTGCCTCCATAGTAGTTGGCAGTGCACCCGGACTGGTCGGCACAAACATAAAAGGTAAAGTTTGCGTTGGCCGAAACGTCCGGGCCGTTTCGATAGGTTTTGGAACAGCTGGAGCAGCCGCTGGCCGCACTGGTCTGCCAGGAAGGAATCGCAAAGCGATTTGGCGAAACGCCACCGCCACCATCAACCCACGCGGTTTCCGAGCTCCAGGGACCGGCTGCCCCGCTTGTCTGCAAGTCAGTGCCGCCGACAGAGGTGACATAAACATCGTCGGTAGGGAAAATCTCGGAAGAAGAGTTCCAAGCTCCACTGTCACCGGCAGCTTGAAACAGATTCTGACCTTGCGCGGCGAACTCTTGAAAGTACGGATTGTCCGTACTGGGGTCCGCCGGACTCCACGTCCACGAAGAGCTCAATTGCGCGTTCAGGGGACTGGCCGTGGCCATGGCGTTGAAAATCGCAGCGTCGCTCGATCCCACGTACATCACCAGGCTGGAAAGGCCCGGCGCCATACCAAGCGCCTGCGTCATGTCCAGCGTCTGTTCCGTATCATCACAGCTGGGATAGACGCAGCTCGTGCTGGTTCCATCCGTGGAAAGCAGCGTGATCGGAACAGAGTTGCCTTGGCCAATGTTGCTGAAGTAGGTGTTCAAATCAGCCAAATCAGTGCCGTAATACTCGAGCAAGCCGAGCGATTGGCCGCCGCCGGTCAGGCTAGTTCCGCCATAATATGCGGCTCTCATATCGCTGCCTAGAAAAGAGGCTGACGGGCCGGAGCCGGTAGTCGCGTTTGCTTTCACACTCCGATTTCTATGCAGGCCGGCGGGATGTGGGATCGAAAAATTGTCCAACCCCGAGATGTGCCACAAAGCGAATGGCAGATTTGTAGTGGGCTCCCGGTCAGGAGCGTAGAACAAGCGGTTTTCGGTGGGGTGCTGATAGACGCCCATTTTCAAATGAAAGGCTTTTTCAATGTTCGCTATCGTCCCTATGACGTCCAAGTTCAGCCGGTTGGGCGAAGTGCCAGCCACCGTCAGGCCGTTTCTCTTCGCGAAATCGATCGCAGCGTCATAATCTTCCTGCGTAGGTCCAAACCTCGCTGTGAACTCTTCCACTGTAAGGAACTTTCGGTAGGAGGCACTGGAAGGATCGTAGAGTTCGTTCAGGAACTGATCCAGCTCTGCCTGATTGCGGAGAGGAAGAACCAGGACAAGGCGCAGGGTCTGGGTCGCAGGGAGTTGCCCCACAGAGCGTGCCTGACCACTCGGAATCACGTCCCGCTCATGTCGCGTCAATAGGGACTGTGACTGAGCTTGACAAATGCTAGTCACGAAAAACACAAGCGCTACGATTGCGAGCAAGAATCTGCCGAATCTTCGAATCACGACCCCTCCTTTGATCTATTTCGCCACTTGAAATTTCCGCGCGGTCGCGGCCACAGGACACAATGAGATGCATTGTGAAGGAAAGTAAGTGCACGTGTCCACAAAAATTAGAATGGGAACCCCTTCATTCCGGGTTCAAAATGGGACTGGCCGCCGCTTTGCCATGTTTCGTGAGATTGTGGGAGGCAAGGCTCTCGCGCCCGCTTCCACTGAAATGAAGACTTGACACCTTGCCTTCCCCCGTCATAAGAAAGGACTTCCGCAGGCTTCTCCCTACCGTACGTCACCGCCCGCGGAGGGGGTTCCCAGCATGAGCCCGACCCGCCGTAAAAATAGTTTCCGTCTTTTGGACCTCTTCGTCATCTGATTACAAGGAGGCATCATGCAAGCTTCCCGAAGAGACTTCCTCAAGCTTACGACGATGGGCGGCGCGGCTGCCGCGGTCTTCGGTTTCGACCTGAAGCCCGCGTACGCGCAGCTTCGCACCTTGAAGATTGCGAGGGCGAACGAGACGCGCTCGACCTGTCCCTACTGCTCGGTGAGCTGCGGCGTCATCATTTATAGCATCGGCGACCGCGCCAAAAACGTCACGGCGCAGGTCGTCCACGTCGAGGGCGACCCCGACCACCCCATCAATCGCGGCACGCTCTGTCCCAAAGGCGCCTCGCTCGAGCAGGACATCCTGAACGAACGCCGGCTGCTCAAACCGCAGGTGCGCCGCCCGGGTGGAACCGATTGGCAAGACATTTCCTGGGATCAGGCCATCAGCGAAATCGCCCAGAAAGTCAAAGACACTCGCGACCAGACTTTCATCGAGACCGACGCCAAGGGCAACAAGGTCAACCGCCTCGAATCCATCGCCTGGACCGGCGGCTGCACCGACACCAACGAGTTCAACTATCTTGTCGTCAAAGCCATGCGCGCCCTGGGGGTCGTGCATCTCGAAAATCAGGCCAGGGTTTGACACGGCCCCACGGTCTCAAGTTTGGGACCAACGTTCGGACGCGGGGCGATGACCAATGGGTGGGTCGACATCAAGAACACCGACATGATGTTGATCATGGGCGGGAATCCGGCCGAAAACCATCCCTGCGGCTTCAAGTGGGCTATCGAAGCGAAGCGCAATCGCAACGCGAAGATGATCGTGGTCGACCCGCGCTTCACGCGCACGGCATCGGTCGCCGATCTCTTCTGCCAGCTCCGTGTCGGGGGTGATATCGCCTTCCTCGGTGGTCTCATCAACTACGCCATCGAGAACAAGCGCTTCGCGAAGGACTATCTGCTCCACTACACCAACGCCGCGTTCGTCGTGAAGGATGGTTTCAAGCTGCCGGAGTCCGAAGGCATCTTCTCCGGATTCGACGCCGCGACACAAACCTACAACAAGGCGAGTTGGAATTACGCCGGCGGCGACGCCGCGGGCAAGACCATGCCCGAACCAAAAGCGGCTCCGATAGCGCCTGGTGCCACGCCTCCCCCTCCCGCGCTCCCGGAAAAAGTCGCGTACGACTTCACCCTCCAGCATCCTAATTGCGTCTTCCAACTTCTGAAAAAGCATTACAGCCGCTACACCGCGGAAATGGTCGAGCGCATCTCCGGCGTGCCCAAGGAACAATTCTTGAAAGCCGCCGACCTCTTCACTTCCATTCGCAAAGACGGCGACATGAAGAAGGCCGGAACCATAATTTATGCCGTCGGCTGGACCCAGCACACTTCCGGTACGCAGACGATTCGCACCGCGGCGATGCTGCAATTGCTGCTTGGCAACGTTGGACGCGCGGGCGGCGGCGTCAACGCGCTTCGCGGCCACTCCAACATCCAGGGCGCGACCGACATGGCCGGCATTTTCGACAATTTGCCCGGCTATTTGAAAGTTCCGGTGCCTGTGGATACCGATTTCGCTGCGTGGATCAAGAGAATTACCCCTAAGCCCGCCAAACCTGGGCCGTGGGATTCCTTCAACTATTGGGGCAATACCCCGAAGTTCGCGGTGAGTTTCTTGAAGGCGCTCTACGGCGACGCCGCCACCAAACAAACAGATTGGGCTTTCGACTATCTCCCGAAGGTTGACCGCAACTACTCCTGGACCTACCTCTGGGACAACATGTACAACGGCATCGTCAAAGGGCTCTTCGCTTTTGGCATGAATGGGGTGGCCATTGGCCCGGACTCCAAGAAGAATATCGACGCCCTGAAAAAAGCAGACTGGTTGGTCGTCGGCGAAATTTATCCCGACGAAACCAGCGAATTCTGGAAGTCGCCTGGAATCACCGACGACGAAATGAAAAAAATCCAGACGACCGTCTATCGCCTACCCTGCGCGGGGTTCGCGGAAAAAGACGGCACGTTCACCAATTCCGCGAGGTGGCTGCAGTGGAAAAACACGGCGCTGCCGATGCCTGGAGATTGCCGACTGGATCAGGCCATCGTCGCGCAAATTTTCCTTAAGGTTCGCGAGCTTTACAAAAAGGAGGGCGGAAAATTCCCCGACCCGATTTTGAAATTAACCTGGGCCTACACCGATCCGACGAATCCTTCGCTCGCCGAAGTTCTTAAGGAAATCAACGGCAAAACGTTCGTTGACGCCGAAGATCCGGCCACCAAAGCTCAGCTCAAGGCCGGCAACCAGCTTCCGGGTTTTGCCTGGCTGAAAGATGACGGTACGACTTCCTGCGGAAACTGGATTTATTGCGGCTCTTACAGCGAAGCCGGAAACCTCACCACGCGCCGCGACCCAACTGATCCTTCGGGCCTCGGCATTCACCAAAATTGGGCTTGGTCATGGCCGGCCAATCGCCGCGTCTTGTACAACCGCGCTTCATGTGACCTAGACGGCAAGCCCTGGGACGCTTCGCGCCGCCAAGTGTGGTGGAGCGAAGCCACGCAAAAGTGGGCAGGAAACGACGTACCCGATTTCAAGGCCGACTCCAATCCTAAGGACCACATGGGCCCATTCATCATGAATCCCGAAGGGGTGGGCCGGATTTTCGCGCCGCTTGGCGCGTTTGCGGAAGGGCCGTTCCCCGAGCACTACGAACCGACCGAGAGCCCCATTGAAAATCCGCTGCATCCAGGACAATCCAAGAATCCCGTGGTAAAGCGCTTCAAAACTCCCGAAGACAAATACGGCACGCCGAAAGACGGCTTCGACATCATTTGCACGACGTACCGCCTGACCGAGCATTACCACTACTGGACCAAAAATAACCCAATGAACGTCCAACTTGTTCCCGAACCGTTCGTCGAGATCCCCGAGGAGTTGGCTCAGGAACGTGGAATTCGCGGCGGCGACACCGTGAAAGTCTCCAGCATTCGGGGAACGTATATCGCCAAAGCGATGGTGACCAAGCGCATCAAACAGATGACCATCGATGGGAAGAAAACCTACCAAATCGGGATTCCCTTTCACTGGGGCTACCGCGGCATCGCCGAGGACGAAGGCAAAACCGAGCGCATTGTGGCCAACGTGCTTTCTCCGACGGTCGTTGACCCCAACGCGTACACACCGGAATTCAAGGGCTTCCTCGTGAAGCTCGAGAAAGCGTAGGAGCAAAGCGATGAGCCAAGCCACGCTACGCGTTCAGAAAATTTCGGGCCACGCGGGCACAGTCCCCGGCGAAGACACGCAGCGCGAATACACGGTTTGCAAGCTCATCGACACCACCACCTGCATCGGCTGCAAAGCGTGCGAAGTTGCGTGCATGGAGTGGAACGATTTGCCGTTTGGCGAAACAGTTTTCGGCAACACGTACCAAACCATGCCGGAAACCCGCTGGAATTATTGGAACCTGATCCTCTTCAACGAGCACGAGCGCGAAGACGGCTCGCTGATGTGGCTGATGCGCAAGAATCAGTGCATGCATTGTGCCGAGCCAGGCTGCCTCGCCGCGTGCCCCGCCGACGGCGCTATCGTGCAGTACACCAACGGCATCGTAGATTTTCAGCAGGCCAATTGTATTGGCTGCGGTTACTGCATCACCGGCTGTCCCTTCGATATTCCCAAGATGAATCCAAGGACGCATCGCGTGTTCAAGTGTACGCTCTGCACTGACCGCGTCAGCGAAGGCCTTGAGCCGGCGTGCATCAAGTCCTGCCCGACGGGTTGCCTGCACTTCGGCTCGAAGGACGACATGAAGGATTTGGCGGAAAAGCGCGCCAAGCAACTGCGCGAGCATTCGAATTTTCCGAATGCCGGCGTCTACGATCCGAAAGGCGTGGGCGGGACCGGAGTGATTTACGTTTTGCACGACGCCGCGAATCCGGAAATTTACGGCGGCTTGCCGAAAAACCCGAGCGTGCCTTGGACTGTGAAATTGTGGAAAGGCCCGCTCAAGTGGCTCGGCAACGCCGCGATGATCGGCGGCTTGATCGGCTTGTTCGTGCACTACCTCCGCTACGGGCCGAAAGCGCGCGAAGAGGAAGACATCGCGGCGGGAGGAACAAAATCGTGAGCCACCCCGAACAAATCATTCCTCACGGGCACGTTCTTCGCTACAACCTGCGCGAGCGCCTGACGCACTGGGTGGCAGCGGCAACGTATATGTATTTGATGGCGACAGGGCTGGCATTCTGGTCGCCGTGGCTGTTCTGGGTTGCCGTGATTCTGGGCGGCGCGCCCATTTCGCGAATGTTGCATCCCTGGGCCGGGCTGATTTTCTCCCTGGCGGTTTTGCGCATGTACGCGATGTGGGCGCCGCAGATGAAGCACACCGATGATGATCGCGCGTGGTGGAGAGCAGTGCGTTATTACAGCACGAACCAGGACGACAAGATGCCTCCCGCCGGGCGCTACAACGCAGGCCAGAAATTTTTATTCTGGGGATTTTTCTGGAGCGCGGTGGCGCTGCTGCTCACCGGCGTAGTCCTTTGGTTCCCCGAATATATTCCGTGGAACCTGCGATTCTTGCGCTATCTTTCCATACTGATTCATCCTGCGGCGGCTTTATTTACCATCGGCCTATTCCTGATCCACGTGTACATGGGAGTGTTCGCGGAACGCGGCGCGTTCGGCTCTGTCATTCGGGGAGACGTTTCCATTGCGTTCGCGAAGCGATATCATCCGGCATGGTATAAAGAGTTCATCGGCGATTCTTCCACGCCGCGCAAATGACGCCAACAAAAACCGGTGGGGCTGAATACGACGCGCGAATGCAACGTGCCGACCGGCTCAGTTCGCCGTATTCCGGGGCTACCGAGTTTCTCGAGTTTTATAAGCACGTCGCCTCGTTTCAAAAACTACTTCACGCGAATATTGCAGCTTCCAGTCAATTCCGGCCTAGCAGAGGACTGGCTCCCGGCGTGCGTGAAGAGCTCGACCTGGCACTGCTTCTTCCTTACTTTCGCGGCTATCTTTCGACCATCGAGCAGCGCGCCCCTGCAGCGCTAGCGGAATCGGCGCGGCAAATGGCGCTGCAGCCGACGGAATCCTGGATTGCGAGCCTGGAAGCATACTGGAAGCATGCCGGGGTTTACGACCAGCAGGTCGGAGCGTTTGCGCAATTTCTGCCGCGGGCGTTTCTGGAACCGTACGCGGAGTTCAGCGGAGCGCTGACGCAACGAGCTCCCCTGGTGGGAACCACGCGGCTGTGTCCGGTGTGCGGTTCGCGGCCGCTGCTGGGAATTCTGCGCCCGGAAGGCGACGGCGGAAAGCGATTCCTAGTGTGCTCGTTCTGCTTGCAGGAGTGGGAGTTCCGGCGAATCTTGTGCCCCACCTGCGGCGAAGAGACGGAAGACAAATTGCCGATTTACATCTCGGAAGATACGCCGCACATCCGCGTCGAAGCGTGCGACACGTGCAAGTTTTACTTGCGAACGATTGACCTGACCAAAGATGGGAATGCCATTCCCCTGGTTGATGACTTAGCGGCGATCCCCTATTCGCTCTGGGCCCACGAGCAGGGATATACAAGGTTGCAGCCTAACCTGCTGGGCACATAAGGGCCCTGACTAGCGAGACGGATTACTCCTGCGTGTCGACACAGAGGTTGTGCGAACTTCCTGCTGGTGCGGGGCCTATAGGTTTGTCGACGCCTTACAAAAAAGCACAGCGAAGCCTACCAAAGGGCGGGGACGGGAGCTTCCTTATATAGAGGTGCGGGGCCGTAGCGGCTGGAGAGATGGAGGAAGCTTAAGTAGGGTTTGACTTGGGGATCGTAAGTCACGGCAATAAGGCCGCCCTTGCCCGCGGAACCGTCAAAGCCACTGCGACCGTCGGAACCGTTCATGCCGTCGCGACCGTTGGGAGTGCCGATGCCGCCCGACCCGCCGCGACCTCCCCGGCCACCGCGTCCGCCTGAGCCTCCCTGGCCGCCATCGGCAACCACGGTGAGCGAACCTCCATGGGGATCGATTAGGTAGAGCTTCCGTTTGGTCTTTGCGGAGACGCTCACTTGGAGGAGAGGATGATCGGGCGATTGGAGATTCGCCGGTTGGAGTGTTACGCGCAGGTCCACAGACGGTCCGTCTCCGCCGGGACTACCATCCTGACCGTTGGAGCCATCGGTGCCATTGGTGCCGTCACCGCCCGGAGAAGGACTATTCGGGTCGATAGAACCCATCGTTCCGCTCAGGCCATCCATGCCATCCTGGCCATTCAGACCGTCGGTGCCGCGGGTACCCGAAAAATTGGAGACGAAGACGACATCGTACCGAAAGGGAATGTCGAGGTTGGCGGCGTGGATATCGGGATGGCTCGGGACCGTTACGGTGACATGACCGACCTTGCCGTCGCTAACTCGCGGATCCTTCGCCAGAGAAATGACTCCCTTCTGATTGACCGCCACCACGGCTGCCGTGACTTTCAGGTCTTTCCACTGGACTTTGCCGCCGCCTTGGCCCTCGGTTTGCAAAACTTTGCCGTCGGGTTGCGTAACTTGAACAACGAGTGGCGATTTTTGTCCCGGCGCGATTCCCGGGCCTTTTGGCAGGCTGACTTCGATGGACGAAACGGGAGTCTGCGTCAAGTCCACACGCACCCCCAGCTTGACTTTCATGGCACTGCAACCACTGAACCCAATGAGGCATGCTCCAGACAGCCACGCCAGCCAGATGGTGTTCTTCCCAGGTAAGCACACAGGTCCCTCTCGATACGCGGTCGAAAAACTTATCACGAGAATTTATCACTAAATCAGTCAATATAAGTGACGTGCGAGGAGGCCGCTGAGTTTCGAGCCGAGACAAGCATCGAGGATTCCCAGCAGGGGTTTGAGGCTAGTGGTGATGCCGGTAGAGCCACAAAATGTAGCGCAGGGCTTTACAGGAGATGAGGAGCGTGTTATGGTTTTTTCCCGTACCGCCATCCGTAAGAGCGGCCTGGTAAGAGGCCGCCGGCGCCAGGCGGCTGGGCCTCTGACAGAAGACCTGCCAAACGTTTTTGCAGGCAACCTTGGTGTGCGCGGGGTTGACCTGACGCACAAAGCCCCTCCCCTAGAGGAATACCACGTCGTCTCTCATCGCGTGATATTTTCCCGGCCACGCTGGTCAACAGGGTGTTGATAGATGGCATCGAACTTAGAATGACGCGGTCTTTGTTAGGGGCAATCGCAAAGCGATTGACGAGACAAAGGGGACAAATTGCTTAAGCTGCGAAAAGTGGAGATCGTAGGGTTTAAGTCGTTTTGCGAACGCACGGTGGTGACGTTCAGCGGCTCGGGGACGACGTGCATCGTCGGGCCAAACGGCTGCGGCAAATCGAACGTCGTGGACGCCATCTCGTGGGTGCTGGGCGAGCAGAGCCACAAGTCGCTGCGCGCGGAGCGCATGGCGGATTGCATTTTCAATGGGACGACCAAGCGGCCGCCGCTGGGAATGGCGGAAGTCACTATCACGATGGAGGATCCGGAGCTAGCCGAAGCAGCGCGGTTCGTGATGGACGGCGCGGAAGAAGAGAAAAGAATTAACGCGGAGAGCACTGAGAACACTGAGGACACAGAGAAGAACGAGATTCAAGGAACCGACCATGCACACGGCTCAAGCGCAGAGCAATTGAGCCAAGAAGGGGCGCAACATATTGGGTCCCCACTGGCGGAAGACCCCGCGACCGGTGCGAGCGGAGTCGAAGCTGGCAACAAGTTCAAGAGAAAGAAGAAGGGCACAGACAAGCCGGTCCTCGTAACGAAGCCTGGCGAAATCATGGTGAGCCGGCGTCTGTACCGGTCGGGTCAGAGCGAATACCTGATTAATGGCCGAGTGGCGCGGCTGCGCGATATCCAGGAAATGTTCATGGGCGTCGGCCTGGGGCCCGACTCGTACGCCATCATCGAACAGGGACGCATTGGCCTGATTCTTTCGACGAAACCGATGGAGCGCCGCGCCATCATCGAAGAAGCCGCGGGCGTGACAAAGTTCAAGACCAAGAAGCGGCTAGCCGAGGCAAAGCTGGAATCATCGAAGCTGAACTTGGCGCGCGTGAACGACATTGTGGTGGAAGTGGAGAAGCAGCTCGGTTCGCTGAAGCGACAGGCGGCGAAGGCGCGGCGGTATTCCGAGATTCGCGAGCAGATGCGAGGAATTGTGCGCCAAATGCTGGCAGGCAAAGCGCGCGAACTGGACGCCGCGGCGGAGCGGTTGGCTAAGCAGTTAGAAGAGATGAACGGGGCGGAACTGGCTGCGGTGAACTCAATCCAAGAGCAAGAAGGCGAGCAGGACCGGCTGAATCAGAGAATTTACGAACTGGATGCGGAAATCCGGCAGAACCAAAATGTTTTGAATTTGACGGCGCTCGAGGTGGACCGCAGCGAGAACAAGATCGCGTTCAACCGGCAGAGAGCGGAAGAGCTAGCGGGGCGGCACGTGCAACTGAGCGCGGAACTCGCGCAGGCAAGTGCGCAAGCGGCGGAGTGGGAAACGCGAAGCGCCGCGCAAGTGAAGGCTGTCACTCTCCTGCGGGAAGAATCGGGAACGCTAACGGGGCGCGTGGAAGACGCGGCGAAGCGCGTCGAGCTGCGCAGAACAGAAATGGCCGAGCATGAGGGCCGCATCGAAGCACTGCGGCGATCGGCTACCGAAGCGGGCGAGCGCCTGCTGCGATTGCACGGCGAGCAGAAGCAGGCCGAGGAAGCGCTGGTGCACCAAGCAGAAGCGCTGCGGAGATTGGAAGCGAACGAACATGATTTGCTCGAAACGTCGATCCGCGCCAGGGACGATGCGGAGCAGGCGGCCTACAGACTTGAAGCGGCTTCCGGTCAAGTCAACGCTCTTAAGAAAAGTGCGGAAGAACTGCAGTTGAAGATCGCAGGCTTGCGTGAGCAGCGCGAAGCGATGACGAATGAAGCGGGCGCGCTGCGCGACGCACTGGCGGGCGTGCGCGCACGGCACTCGACGCTAACGCAAATCCTGAACGACCGGTCGTACACGGCTGACGCCGTGCAGAAGTTGTTTGCGGCGAACGAGCGCGGAGGCGGACAGGACTTCCGCGCGGTGGGAGTGCTGGCAGATTACGCCGAAGTGGAACAGCAGCACGAAACGGCAGTGGAGCAATATCTGCGGGACGAACTGGAGTACGTGGTCGTCGAGACGTATGACCATGCACGTGCGGGCGTGTCGATGCTGCGGGAGGAAGTGGGCGGGCGCGCCACATTTTTTGTGGATTCACTGCGCAATTTGCGGCTCTCAAACGAGTACGAGCCGATCGTGAATTTCCGCATTGAAGACGGCGTGATTTCACGGATGGACAAGCTCGTAGATTTCCGCGATCCACTTGGCGCAGCAGCCAAGCAATTCTTGCCGCGGCTGCGCAGCGCTTACCTAACCGACAGCGCGGTTGCGGCGGAGAAGCTGGCGCGGGAAAACGCACAGTATGCGTTCGTCACGCCGGATGGGACATGCTACCAGGGCCGCATGGTGACCGGCGGACGACCGGACGAAGCTGGACCGCTGGGGATGAAGCGGGAACTGCGCGCGCTAGACGCCGAGATGCTGCAGCTTGAGCGTCAGAGGACAGAGAAGCAGGCGGCGCTGGAAGCGACGGCGACGGAATTGCGTGCTGCGGAGCAAGCGATCGAGGAGATCAATACGAAGCAGCGCGAAGTGGAACGCGAAGTGATTTCCGCAACGCACCGGCATGGCCAGATGCAAAGCGAACTGGCGCGTCTGGGCTTGGAGCTGACAGCTTGCCAGAACGATCTGTCGCGAATCAGGAAAGACATGGACAACGTGCGAATCCGGGCTGAGCGCGCGAAACACGACCATGCGGCTGCAGCGCTTAACCGGGCAGAAGCGGAAACCGAAAGCACGCGTCTCACGGAAGAACTGGTGCAGTTGCGTGTGGCGATCCAAACCGAGCAGCACGACCTGGCAACCACACGCGCGGAACTGGCCGCGATGAACGAGCGGCTGTCAGCGGCAGAAGCGCTGGCGGCGCGGCTGCGCGAAGATCGCGCGGAGATGGAACGCCGCGAAACGGCGCTGCAGCAGCAGGTTCTGTCCATCAGCGACGAAACGGCCGGACTGACCAAGCAAAGCGAAGATCTGCAGCAGCAACTCGAAGGTCTGCGCGCCGAGAAGCTGCGGCTGGAAGTGCAGCAGCGCGAACTTGAGGAAGAGTGGGAAGCTGGGCGCACGCGGCTGACACAAATGGAAGATCACCTGCGAATGGCGCGCCAGTCGCTTGGCGACTTGCGCGAACAACGCAGCCACGCCGAAGTCGGGCGCGCAAAGAACGAGTCCGACCGCCAGCATCTCCGCGAAACGTGCCTGAGCGAAGTGAACGCCCAGCCGGAAGATTTGATTGCAACGGAAGTGGCGTTCATGAGCGGCGAAGAGCTGGCGCTTGCGGAAGCAAATTACCGCGAGATGAAACAACGCATCGAGAACATGGGCGCAGTGAACATGATGGCGCTCGAAGAGTACAACGAATGCGAGCAGCGGTTTACGTTCCTCACCCGGGAGCGCGACGACCTACTGCAGTCGATTGCCGACACGCAGCAGGTGATTGCGGAACTCGACCAAGCGACCAAGGAAAAGTTCGAGCACGCGTTTCATGCGATCAACAAGAGCTTTTCCGACGCCTTCCATGCGATTTTTGGCGGCGGCATGGCGGAAATGCGCTTGACCGAGCCGGACAGCTCCGGCGATGCGGGGATCGACATTGTGGCGTCGCCGCCGGGCAAACGGTTGCAAAACGTCCTCCTGCTTTCGGGCGGTGAGAAAGCGATGACGGCGCTGGCGCTGCTGATCGCGATTTTCCGCTACCAACCAAGCCCGTTCTGCATTCTGGACGAAGTCGACGCACCGCTCGACGAAGCGAACGTGGGGCGGTTCACGCGGCTCATTGGGGAAATGAGCGGCCAGACGCAGTTCATCATCGTGACTCACAACCGCAAAACCATGGAAATGGCCCCAGTTCTCTACGGCGTAACGATGCAGGAGCCGGGCGTCTCGAAGCTGGTCAGCGTACGCTGGGAAGAATCGGAAAGCGCCGCGCCGAAGGAGCGGATAGCCGCAGCTTCGGCAGCGTAGCAGGTTCACACGCCTTCATTTGTGTCCATTGCGCTGCTTGGGTGAGATCCGCGAAACAGTTCTTCTGCGCTGTTTCTGGACACAATAAAATTTTCCCTGCCGCGTTTCGCACAATTTTCCACCGCGTCGTCCTTTGCGTTCGCGATGCATTGCGCTAGAATGACTCGCACTTAGTCGGGGGACGCTTCTCTGTGTCTGCCACTCCTGCCATGAAAGTCTTGAGCGAAACGCATTTCGCCGGTTTGATGCCGAGCGCGCGGGGAAAAGTCCGGGATATCTATGACCTCGGAGACAAGCTGCTGATTGTTGCGACCGACCGGCTCTCGGCCTTCGACGTGATTCTTCCGACGCCGATTCCAGACAAAGGCCGGGTGCTCACGCAGCTTTCACTTTTCTGGTTCGACTTGCTCAAGAACGTGATTGCCAATCATGTCCTTAGCGCAACCGATTTTCCCGCGCCATTCGACAGGTTCCAAGAGGAGTTGGCAGGACGCGCCATGCTGGTGCGAAAAACTAAGCCGCTCCCCATCGAATGCGTGGTGCGCGGGTACGTTTCCGGTTCGGGTTGGAAGGATTATCGCGTCACCGGAAGAATCTGCGGCATCCCCCTGCCCGCGGGGCTGCGCGAATCGGACCGGCTGCCGGAACCAATTTTCACGCCGGCCACAAAAGCAGCGAGTGGGCACGACGAGAATATTTCCTTCGAGCAAGCCGAAAAAATGGTCGGCTCAGAATTGGCGGAGAAAGTGCGCGCCGTGAGCCTGGAAATTTACCGTCGGGCGGCGGCCTACGCGGCGCCGCGGGGCATCATCGTCGCGGACACGAAATTCGAGTTCGGCTTGCTCAACAACGAATTGATCTGGATCGACGAAGCGCTCACACCCGACTCTTCGCGCTTCTGGCCCGCGGCGCATTTCAGCCCTGGCGGCCCACAGCCTTCTTTTGACAAACAGTTTGTACGCGACTACCTCGAACGGATGCGGTGGCCGAAAACCCCGCCCGGCCCGGAACTGCCTCCCGAAGTGGTTAGCGCGACCAGGGACAAATACCGGGAGGCTTATCGCATCCTGACCGGGCGCGAACTGGACTAGCAACAAGCACGAAGGCCCCTAAGAAATTCATCGGAGCGGAGTGTGCCATTGTGAAAGATCAATTAGAAGGGCTTGTGAATCAAATGGTGGAACGAGGGATTCTTTTTGACGAGGCCGTCGGCGAATTCGAGAAGCGTTTTATCAAACGGGTGCTGGACCGCTCGAACGGCAATCAATCACGCGCCGCGGAAACTCTGGGAATCCATCGCAACACGCTAAGCCGAAAAATCGACGAGTACAAGCTGGACTCAAACGGGCACCGCCGGCGCTCGCGCTGAGATCAATTAAATCAGGATTTTTTGAGGGAAGAGAACAAGACGGCCCTCCAAGGAAGTTCGGAGAGCCGTTTTATGTCGTATAGACGGATCAGAAAAAACTAGTTCGAGCTCGAGCCAGGTTTCTTTTTCGGTGCCGGCTTCTTTGGCGCCTTTTCCTTCGGAATGTCCTCGTCCTTAACTTTGGCCTTATCCCAATGGAGGAAGAAGGCCGGATCGGGATCATAGGCAACTAGAGTTCCGGTGAAATGAACAGCGCTGTCCTTTTCAACACGAGCGGCCTCTGGCTGGCCTACTACTTTGACGTCCATGTTGGGAGTCGTCGCTGCATCGAATTCTGCGTCGCTGGTAACAAACGCAATCTTCAGCACTATAGGGTCGCCCTGTACGACTTCAATAACCTTGCCAGGCACTTCCGGGAATTCGAGCCCGCAGGAAGCAAGCCACGTTAATTTGCTTTTATCTCCGCCCGCTTTGAGGTCAGTGAAAACCGAAGCAATAGTCATGTCCTTCTGCACGGAGCCGATGTCCGCGCCGCTAGGCAAGGAATAGCTGGAAGGGCGATCCGCGGAACTGCCGGCAAGCTGAAGGAGTTCGTTCATCTCGCCATCCGTTAAGCTGTCACAGACGTTTCCGCCCTGGTAGTTGACGAGGAGCGTCTTCAAGTACTTCTTAACTTTATCGGATTGCGCCTGCGTCGCGCCTTTGGAAACTACAGCGCGGGCGATGTACCAAAACGCATCAATCTGCTGGGGAGGAGTCGTGCACAGATAGGCGCGCCCAAGCTGATAAGTGGAGATGGCGTCATCGGGATTGAGACCCAGCACGGCTTTGTAGGAAGTTGCAGCGCTTGCGCAGTCTTTTGCCGTCATGGCTCCCTGCGCGGCAACACCGTTAAGAAAAATCTTGAACTGGTTGATTTGCTTGGTCCAGGCGTCGTCCGCAACATTATCGGGTTTCTTCACCTGGGCTAGCGTCTCCAATCCCTTGTTTGCAGCAGCCTGAGCAGCCTTGGCGATTGCGGGATCGGCCGCAGCGGCTTTTTGCTGCGGATCGCTGATTAAAGCGTTGTACGCCGCACAGTGCGTGTAATAGGCATTAAAGCAAACGCCCGGCTCGATTTTGTCGCACAAACCTGAGAGCTTGTCGGCGTACTCGATGACCTTCGCATAGTTCTTTTGCATCCCGTAGGCCTGCGTATAAAGCGGATAGATGAAGTTCAGCAGTGCGGAATTCGGGTATTTCGAGACAAAGTCATCCAAGCACTTGATCTTCGCGGCCGGATTCGTCTCACCCTCACAAGCCTTGTACGCATTGTACTCGGCCAGGGTGTATGGCTGGGCCTTGCCGGCATCCTGTCCTGCTGCCGCCGGCGCTTGCGCACTTAGAGTCCAAGCGCTTGCAACAATCAGGCAAAGCGCCGCAAGCGCGATCCCCATCACTCTCCGTGTTCCATTCATTCCGATTTCTCCTCGCTCAATTTCCAAGCCTGAATTATCGCTTCCGGTGCACCCCGGAACCATACTACCGGGAATCGCGTTGTCTTGGAAAACGTTCGGATTATAGGTAAAGCACGACCCCAACTGCAAGCCGTTCTCTTCGACCAACTGTAATCCTTGGTGAATCTTCGTGCTGCCGGAAATGCTTCTCATTCGTTTACGCCGGAGCAAGCGGGGATCTCCACTGCGCCGGAAATTCCTGATGATAGGATGAGTGTCGCACGAAAAGCGTGGCCCGCAAGAGGAAGAAATTTTCATGGTTGAAATAAATGGAACGAATGCAGGAACGGCAGGAACATCGAAGCTTTCGCGAAAAGTCGCGCTGGTCACCGGAGGAAGCCGCGGAATCGGACGGGCCATTGCGCTGCGCCTCGCCGCGCTGGGTGCTTCCGTAGCAGTCTGCGGCCGCAATCGAGCGGCTTTGGAAGACACCGCGAAAGCGATCGAGAAGCTAGGCTCGCGCTCGCACTTTCAAGTGGCTGACGTAAGTCACGCCGCGGAAGTCGCCGAGCTCATTTCCAAAACCGAAGCCACTCTTGGCCCGATCCAAATCCTTGTCAACAACGCGGGCATAGGCCTGTTCGGCCCCGCACACCAGAAGTCGGAAGCGCATTGGGACCGTGTGCTAGATACCAATCTTAAGAGCGCCTTCCTCGTGTCCCGGGCCGTTGCGCCATCGATGATTCGGCGCGGCTCTGGCGATATCATCAACATCAGTTCCCTGGCAGGCAAAAACACTTTTGCGGGCGGTGGAATTTATTGTGCTTCCAAATGGGGGCTGTTGGGCCTTTCCGGATGTATGGCGGAAGACTTGCGCGAGCATGGCATCCGCGTGAGTGTCATTTGTCCCGGGAGCGTGGCTACCGAGTTTTCCGGAGTGGGGCCGAAAGACGCCAGCAAAGTGTTGGCGGCAGAAGACGTGGCGCACGCCGTGGAAGCCATCGTTACGCAAGGCCCGGTCAGCTTTCTGAGTGAGATTCACTTGCGGCCGCTGCGCAAACCGTAGCAAGGCCGGTTCCCGATGCCCAGCATATTTTCCTCTTGACAATAGTCGTTTACACGACTATATTAGGCCCATGGGTTTTAGAACCAAACTGTCCCGCCCGCCAGCGCCTATCGAAGAGCGCATCTTCCTGGCTCTGCTGAAGACGGCGGACGCCCTTGGAATGGAAGCCGAACAGTTGGTTCGCACCGTCAATCTGACGGGGACTCAATACAACGTCCTCCGCATTCTTCGTGGCGCGGGGCCCGAGGGACTGGCCTGTCGGGGGATCGGCGATCGCATGATTACGCATGATCCGGACATTACCCGGCTCCTTGACCGCATGGAAAAGCGCGGCCTGATCACCCGCGAGCGGCAAACAGACGACCGGCGTGTCGTTAAAACGCGCATCACCCAGGAAGGACTCGATTTAATTAAACCTCTGGATCAGCCCATGCGCGATCTGCACAAGCGCCAATTCCGCCACATGGCCACCGCGCGGCTGAAGACTCTCTACGATCTTGTGGAAGAAATACGAGGCACCAGGGAGGAGTAGCAAGGCTCTTGCCTCAAAGAGTTTCGAATCCCCAACCAAAAAAGAAAGGAACTAAGAAATGAGCAAGTATCTTTCAAGAATCACAATCCTGGCGGGACTCGCTGCGGCGATGTCTCTGTTCGCCAGCGCGGCTACCACGAGCTGGCAGATTGATCCTGCGCACTCCTCGGCGCAGTTCGCGGTCAAGCATCTGTCGATTTCCACCGTGCGAGGCGCTTTTACGAGCGTGAAGGGCACGATCCAGTTCGACGACAAGGACGTCAGCAAATCCTCAGTCGACGTTACCATTGATGTGAATTCCGTTGACACGCGCGTCCCTGACCGTGACAAAGACCTCCGCAGCGATCACTTCTTCGATGCCGACCACTTCGCGACCATCACCTTCAAATCCAAGAGAGTCGAGCAACTCGCTCCTGGCAAACTCCGCGTCATCGGCGATCTCACCATTCATGGCGTGACCAAAGAAGTGGCTCTCGAAGTGGACGGTCCGAGTGCTGCGATTAAGGACCCCTGGGGTAATCAGCGCATGGGCATTAACGCCAGCGCCAAAATCAACCGGCAGGACTTTGGTGTCGGCGCCAGCTACCCTGCGGCTATGATCGGCGAAGAAATCTTAATCACCATTGACGCGGAAATGTTCCAGAAAAAGGCCGCTAACTAACCGGGCGCCTTGGCCGAGGCGGTGCCAATGCACCAATGCATCGCCTCTTCCGGCTGGAACATCTAAAGGAAGTCCAAAATAAAGTAAGAGGAAAAGACCACATGCAAAAACCCGCTCCCAGTGATTTCCCCGTACACGAATTGATTCGTGAGCGCTGGAGCCCGCGCGCCTTTGCGGACAAGCCCGTATTACCCGAAGTTCTTCGCAGCTTGTTCGAGGCGGCCCGCTGGGCGCCATCCAGCAACAATGAACAACCCTGGGCCTACATCGTCGCTACGAAAGAGGACAAGGACAAGCCGAGTTTCGAAAAAGTGTTAGGAACCCTGGTTGAATTCAACGCCGGTTGGGCCAAGAACGCTCCCGTGCTAGCCATCGCCGTCGCCAAACTCGAGTTCTCGAAAAATCACGCGCCCAATCGCAACGCCCAATACGATACCGGTGCAGCAACCGCTTTGTTGTCCGTAGAAGCCACCGCGCACGGCCTTGCCGTTCATCAGATGGCGGGCTTCGATCGGGAAAAGGCGCGCCAGACTTTCTCGATTCCATCCGAGTGGGAAGCCGTCGCGGTTCTGGCCATTGGTTTTCCAGGCAACCCGGAAACTCTGCCGCAAACGCTGAAGGACCGCGAGTTGGCTCCCCGCACACGCAAACCGGTCAGCGAGTTCGTCATGACCGGCACTTGGGGGCATACTGCTCCTTTCGTAACAAATTAATCCAGGAGACTCACGCCCATCCCGGCTCTGCACCGCGCCTTCGAGTTCCTCATCCATCACGGATACGTGGTGCTGCTGGGATGGGTGTTTGTCGAGCAGGTGGGAATTCCTGTTCCCGCAATGCCGCTGCTGCTCGCTGCCGGAGCGCTGGCCGGAATGGGCAACCTGAATTACTTTGCGGTCGTAGGTTGTGCTGGGCTGGGAGCGCTGGCGGCGGATTCGATTTGGTTTGGACTTGGCCGCCACAAGGGTATCAAGATCCTCCAGCTTCTTTGCCGCATTTCCATCGAGCCGGATTCCTGCGTGCGCCGCACCGAAGGGATGTTCGCCAAACAAGGGGCAAGATCCCTGCTAGTGGCAAAGTTCATTCCCGGCTTGGGAATTATCACGCCGCCCCTCGCCGGCATCTTTCACATGAAGTTTCGGCGTTTCTTGCTCTTCGATGCACTAGGAGCGCTGCTCTGGTCAGGAACGTTTGTCGGGCTTGGGTACGCGTTCAGCGGTGAGATTGAGCGAGTCGCGGCGCGGCTTGCCTCTCTTGGCGGCTGGCTGCTGGTCCTCATCATCGGCGCTCTTGCGGCATATATCGCCTATAAATTCATTGCGCGCCAGCGCTTTCTGCATGAATTGCGCATTGCCAGAATCACCGTGGAAGAGCTAAAGGAAAAGCTGGACGCCGGCGAAGAACTGGTCATCGTGGATCTTCGCCATTCGCTGGATTTTGAAGCTGCTCCGGAGACCATTCCTGGCGCCATGCACATTGACGCCAAAGAATTGCAGGAGAACAACGATCGTCTGCCACGCGGCCGCGAAGTGATTCTCTACTGTACTTGACCCAACGAAGCCACCAGCGCCCGTGTGGCGTTGCTCCTCAGAAAAAATGGCATCAAGCGAATTCGGCCCCTACAAGGCGGACTGAGCGCCTGGCGCGAGGCTGGCTATCCGATGAGTACGATCGTTGTAGGCTAGGGTTAACCCGCCGTTAAACTCACAACCGCGGCAAAACGATTCCGCCCTGCGCCTGGTACTTCCCTTTTTTGTCCTTATAGCTGACTTCGCAGTCTTCGTCAGACAAAAAGAAAATCACCTGGCACAGGCCTTCGTTGGCGTAAATTTTCGCGGGCAGCGGCGTGGTATTGCTGATTTCCAGCGTCACAAAACCTTCCCACTCCGGCTCGAACGGTGTCACGTTCACGATGATCCCGCACCGCGCGTACGTGGATTTCCCCACACAAATCGTAAGCACATTCCGCGGAATCCGGAAATATTCCACCGACCGCGCCAGTGCAAACGAATTCGGGGGAATGATGCAAACGTCTCCCTTGAACTCCACCAGCGACCGCGAATCGAAATGCTTGGGATCGACAATCGTCGTGTTCACATTCGTGAAAATCCGGAACTCGTCCGCCACGCGGATATCGTAGCCGTACGACGAAACCCCATAACTGATCACTCCCTCGCGAATTTGCCGGTCCGTAAACGGCTCGATCATCTTGTGCTCCAGCGCCATGCGCCGGATCCAGCTATCTGGCTTGACGGACATCCATTCCTCCCAAATTGTGTGTTCGATTTGTTTTTCTGATGCGATGCAGCAACAAACGATTCTCACGTCCAGTACAAAAGAGATTCAGTGTAGATTACCCCTCACATCTTGACAACCTGCTCCGCACCCTCTAGCATCTGCCTCGGAACCGCTGGAGGATGGCGTGATTAAGCTCGATCTGGTGAATGCTGTAGTGGCCGCCACAAATATCAGCCGCACGAAGGCCGAGCAGGCCGTGGAGACGATTTTCGAATCGCTCAAGCAGGCATTGGGCCGCAGCCAGCGCATCGAACTCCGCCGCTTTGGCGTCTTCAGCGTTAAGCCGCGCAAAACGGGCATCGGCCGCAATCCGCGCACCGGTGAAGAAGTCAGTATCCCCCCGGGCAAAGCCGTGCGCTTCAAGCCTGGAAAAGAACTTCAGAACGAGCCCGAGGTAAAGAAAGCTTCGTAGCTTACTTTTCCGCAAGCAGCTTGCTGGCTCTGCATTGGATGAAGTCGCAGCCCTCGTTGAATTATTGGGTTTGGCCAGCGACGGAAACAGCGGGCGTCGGCAGTTGCACGAGTGGATGCAGCACGATTCCCACCGAATCGATGATCTCGCAATCCTCTCCCCTGTCAAGCTGCACCATGAGCGGCGCTGCGGGCGAGATTTATCGACTCAAGGCTTCGGTGGCAACTCCCTCTTGCGGCGCTACAAGTTCGCAAGCCGCAATCATTATTACCGGCTTCCGAAACTATGGAATCATCCTGGCTGACAACGGTATGAGCGGCGGCCTGATCGGCACCCCAGATGCTCGTTGGAACGACACCGATATTCAGTGCCTCACGAGCCTCACTTCGAATGACTTCGAACCCGTCAATGTGTCGAGCCTTGTGGTGAGTTCGGACAGTGGCGCCACTAGCCACTAAGGCATCTACACTTTTACGAGCAGCACCCCTAATCAAAAGAGCACTCCATACATGAAAGGGCTGTAACCTAGCGCCCATCATCTTGTGCTACGTTCGAATGGCCTGGTCTTGACATTGGCTACCTACAATGCGCTGGCACGTTCAATTCTCGTTCTTCCTGGGAGCCATCACCCTTGTAGCCGTCGTCTCGCATTTACCAGCGCAGGAAGCGCCGCCCGTCGCAAATACTAGGCAGCAGAAAATTTCGGTTCGCACCGGCCTTGTGCTCGTCCCCGTGATCGTCACAGACAAGTCCGGCAAGCCCGTCTCAGGCCTCACCAAAGACGCATTTCATCTGGAAGAAAATGGTAAGTCTCGCTCGCTCTCCTTCTTCGAGGAAACACAAACGCAAAAACTCACCGCATTCCCATCGGGCTCATCGCCAGCCACCACCTCTGCCAACTTCCTGCCTCACGACGACCGTCTGCGTCTAACCATCGTGCTTCTCGATATGCTGAACACGCCTTGGCTTCGTCAGGTGGAAGCCAAGAAACAACTCATCGACTATCTCCTTCGCCTAACGTCCCAGGGCGAGCCTATCGCTTTGTTCGCTCTCAACTCCAGCGGCTTGCACCAAATCCATCCATTGACCACCGACACGAAAGTTCTTGTTCTTGCACTCCAGAAACTCAAACTGTCTCTCAGTTCCGAAGAAAGCACTCAACCACCGGCCACTCTCACCGATGATCCAACGATTGACGGACAGTCCACTCTCGAAGAACAGCTCTTGTCCGACATGTTGCAAGACCTGAACGACACCGTGGCAGCCAACTACCAACGCATGGCCACCCGTCAAACGCTTTCCGCGATGACCCAATTTGCCCACGCCTTGCGCTCTTTTCCTGGGCGCAAAACACTGATTTGGGCCACCGCTGGCTTTCCTTTTACGATCGACGATCCCGACGCCTTCGCGCGGCAAGGTGACGACCTGCGACCGGAGTACGAGGAAGCATGGCGGTCCCTCAATTCTTCCAATATCGCCGTTTATCCGGTCGACTTGGGATCCGCAGATTTCCCGACGAAAGCGCTTCCAAGCTCGAACGCGACAGTCTCCAAAACTCAAATCAATACCATTCGGGGCGGTGGAGGAGGCGCGCTGCGCTCGTCCGTGAATTTGCCTTACGACCAAGGTGTTCAGCAACGCCTGACGATGCATTCTTTCGCCGATGCCACAGGGGGCCGGGCCTGCATCACCATCTCCGCATTAGAAAAATGCTTCGCGGAAGCGGTCGACGATTCTCGCGCCTACTATCTTCTCGGCTACTATCTCGGCGAGGATACCCAACCGGGTTGGCGTAAATTGAGAGTGAAAGTATCCAGGGAGAGCTTGCACGTTCGTTCCCGCACGGGCTTCTATGTCGGTCCGAGAGTGGCGGACACGCCCGAGCAGCGCCGCCAGGAACTCGTCGACGCCCTGGCTTCTGTCGTGCAATACACCGGGTTGCACCTCACCGCCCGCCTAGAGACGGAGGATTCGGCTAGTCCATCAGCCGCAAGTCAGCCAACTTCTGGCGCGGGACAAACTAGGTCGGTTGCCTTCCAACTTGGCATCATGGGCGATACCCTCACGGTCGACCGTGAAAGAAACAATGCCATCGATCTTCAGATCGCCTCGCTTGCCTTTGACAGTAAACGCAAAAGCGTGGCTTCCTCATCCCAGGCAGTAGCGACTACTCTCAAACCGGAGTTGCTTCAGAAAATTCTTCAAACTGGCTTGGGCATTGCACAAAAGTTGGACTTACCCCCCGGGAAGTATGAAATTAAATTCGCCGTCCGCGACAACCTTACCGGCTCCATCGGTACCGTTTCCCTCTTCCTCGACCTTAGGTGAAACTTCCAGGTGGCCTGCGACGTGGACCGAAAATGATGACGGCCCACCGTCCCGCGTCCAAAGACCCCTGACTTCAGCGGTACAAGATACAATATAGGCACTCGGTATCCGACAGATCCAGAAGTGCGAACAATTCAAAAATGGAGAGACGATGTGAGCAAGGCCATCGAATGCCTTCGGTGTCAGACGCAAATGGAACCCGGCTACGTGCCGGACATGAAAGAAGGTGGGTTCAGCCAACAAAACTGGCATCCAGGCCAGCCCGAGAAGAGCTTCTGGATCGGACTCAAGATGAATAGGGTCAACTGGTCCCTGTAACCACCTTCCGGTGCCCAAAGTGCGGCTACCTCGAGTCGTACGCGCTCCCGAAAGCACTTCTACCCAGTAAAAGAACGAAATCTCCAACAAGATTTTGAATCTCGTCGGACTTGTCCGCGAATCCTGATTGTGATACTCAACCGTGCCATGAAAACGCGAGCTCTAATTCTGGCACTTTGCCTCGCACTTTTTCTGGCACGGGCAGCTTCGCAAACACCAAATCAATCGCAACCGCCGGCCCTCCTCGTGAAAGCGGGAAGGCTGCTCGACGTCCAAAAAGGCGCCTACATTGACAACGCGGCTATTTGGGTCGAAGGTGGGCGCATCAAAGAAGTTGGCCGCGCCGGGGAAATTCAATCGCACGCGCCGAAGAGCGTGCGAATCATTGATCTAGGCAAGCTCACGGTTTTGCCCGGCCTCATCGATTGCCACACGCACCTCATGGCGCGCGAGCCAGAGGGTCCTGACGGGTACATCGTAATGCTGGCCACGAAATCACAAGCCTTTCGCGCGCTAGAAGGCGCCTACAACGCGCGCATCACTCTTCAGGCTGGTTTCACCAGCGTTCGCGACGTCGAGAGCGAAGGCTCAGGCTACTCTGACGTCGCGCTGCGCGACGCCATCGAGCAAGGCCTGGCGGAAGGACCGCGCATGCAGGTTGCGACTCGCGCCATCGCTGCCGTAGGCCAGTACAATCCTTTTGGCATTTCTCCCGACCTAGTAAATTTCCCCACAGGCGCTCAGATGGTCAGCGGAGTCGAAGAAGCTCGGCGCGCCGTTCGCGAGCAAATTGGCCACGGCGCCGATTTGATCAAAGTCTACGCGGACTGGATGAATCCCACGCTAACTGTCGATGAAATGCGCGTCATCGTTGAGGAAGCACACCAGCAAAGGCGCAAAGTCGCTGCTCATGCAAGCACACCGCGAGGGATTAAGAACGCCATTACCGCTGGCGTGGACTCCATCGAACACGGCCACGAGGCCGACCGCGAGGCGCTCGAAATGATGAAAGCGAAGGGAGTGTTTCTCGTTCCGACCATCGCGGGGACGGATGCCTCCGTGGAAAAATACAAGAATCAGCCGGAATCCGAACGCCGCGCGAGAATTCAGGCCTTTCTGGCAAAAAGGCTGCTCGCTATCCAGCAATCCATGCAGCTAGCCATGAGCCTGGGCGTGAAGATTGCGATGGGCTACGACGCCGCCTCCGCGGAAAGACAGGGCAAGAACGCCGATGAGCTTGTTGCAATGGCCAAGCGCGGCATGCCGCCGCTGGAAGCCATTCGCGCCGCAACCTTGAACGCCGCGGAATTGATGAACTGGCAGGATGGCGTTGGTGCCCTCGAGCCCGGAAAGTATGCCGACATCATCGCCGTGGACGGCGATCCGCTGACCGATATCTCCATCCTTCAGCAAGTGAAGTTTGTCATGAAGGGCGGCACCATCGTGAAAGACATTCTTCCCGGCAGAAATTGAAGTCAGCGCTCGGCGGATTAATATTGCCAGCAACGCCACCAGTCACTGGCCCATCCGCTGGCGGAGCTTCTCGCGGAACAAGCAATAGTCTATTATAGCTTCGCAATAAGTGCCTTCCTCGGCAGGAGTCCGCACATGAGATTCGTCCTCGCGTTTCTGCTGGCAACATCGCTTCTCACGCCCGCGCTCGCACAAGAGCCAACAAATGGTCCAACAGACGAAAAAGCCCAGAAGACGTATCAGCACGCTCTTCAAATGTTGCGCGAAAGAAAGGAAAACTGGGCGCTGGATGAGTTCAAAAAGGCGGACAAGCAGGATGGCGGCCATTGCCATCCCTGCCAGAAGCAGATGATCAAGTACGGAGTCAAGTTTGGCGATTGGAAAGCAGCGAAACTGGCCACCGAGGAAATGCTGGCTGAAGCGCATGGCGACAAAGAAATAGCTCTGGCGCACTACCAAGCCGCGTGGGTGCTCGAGGCAGAGGCGTCGGAAAAGCACAAGGAAGACCTATTCTCGCAGGCACACGACGAGGCCACCAAAGCCCTTGCCGCATACGCCAATTTTCCTGATGCCCTGTTCATAGATGGAAAGGCGCTAGGCAATTTGCATCGAAATGATGAGGCGAAGACCCGATTCGAGCAGTACGTAAAGATGAATCCAGACAATGACCCCGACCGTCAACGTGCGATGCGCTTCATCAGCCGTCCTGAACTAGTGCGAGCCAGAATGGCTCCGCCTTTCGAGGTCACGACCGTGGATGGGGCGCGGATTTCCATGGACGATTTGCAGGGTAAAGTCGTGCTGATTGATTTTTGGGCGACTTGGTGCGGGCCATGCCGTGAAGCGCTGCCCCACATCCGAAACGTGGCAAAGAAGTTTCAAGGAGAGCCACTGGTCATCCTGAGCGTCAGTCTTGATGCCGACGAACAGAAATGGAAGGAATTCATCGCAAAAAATGAAATGACATGGCCGCAATACCGTGACGGCCGCTTCTCCGGATCGATTGCAAAGATGTTTGGCGTGACCGCGATTCCTCACACCTTCACTATAGACGCTGATGGCGTTCTTCAGGACGAGCACATTGGCGATGCCTCGATCGAGGGCAAAATGAAGAAACTCATCGCCCACGCTCGCGAATTGCAGGCCACGGAGAATTCCGCTAAGTGAAGCGGGGTTCGAATGCCTGAATGCCCCGCTGAATGCGAATTACCATCTTTACTTCGATTCGCCACTCGTGTTAGCGGCGACCGGCTCGGTATCCGGTTGAGATGTTCCACTATGCCCCAGAACATCACCTGAGCGCGTCGTGGGGTAAGGCTTGCCGCCCATCATGCCTTCCCAAATGATCCGGTTGAAGGCCCCAGGATCGTTCAGGTCTTCCTTGCGGAAGTCCATGCCCTTGGTCTTGGCCGCCCACCAAGCGGCATTGTGGGTAGTCTTCGGCAACGTTGCGCGGTTGACGTTGGCGGCGTTGGGAAGAGGCAAGGTTGTGTTGTAGAGAACCTGCGCCGGAGTGGCGGAATAGGTCCAGCATGTGGCTCCGCCGCCCTGCTTCGGAGCGCAATTCTGGTCGATATCAAAGGCGTCCGCCATCGGGGAAACGCTGGAATCATGGATGCTTAGATGCGAGGTGCCGAGGACATCCTCGATCGTGCGCACCATGCTGACCGTGGTGTAGAAGTTGGAGACGACAGCTCCTTGCTTGACGTAGGGGCCGACGATGAAGGCGGTGCTGCGGTCGCCGCTGACGTGGTCGGCGCCATCCTGCGGATCGTCCTCAATTACGAAGATGAGCGTGTTATTGGCATAGGGGCTGTGCGCAATGGTCTGGGCCACGAGTCCCACGGCGTAGTCATTGTCCGCAATCTGCAGTTCGGGGGTATTCACGCCGAAGCTGGCGGTACCGAAGTTGCCGAAGTGGTCATGCATTAAGCGCAGCAAGGTTAGATTGGGGAAGGTATTGTTTGCGACCTGCTGCGTGAATTCGCGGTTCCACTCCTGGAAGCGGAAGTAATCGGGCAAGGTATTGTCAAATCCGCGGAAACACAAATCCGTGTTATTGAGCAGGTCCGGATGTGCAGGGAAGGCCACTTGGATCGGCGGGTTGGCCGCGCAAGGATTGGTGAGGGTTGGAGTAATTACACCCAGTCCCTCGAGTACGTCCATGGCGCCAAGATCAAGGTAGAAGCCGTAGTTGCGTACAGTGAGATTGGCGTTGAGCGCAGCGTCCCAGATGTAGCCTAGACCTTCTTGACCTTCCGGGCCATCGGCGCCCACTTCGTTGGCGGTGCCAGGAAGAAGATTTGGATCATCAGGGTAGAGCGGTTGCCATGCTTTGCGCGCGGCGACACCTTCCCGCGCGACATTAATGTTGCGCGCCGTGCCTTCGCTGTCGTAATTGCAGCCGCCCTTGCCGTAGTTCACGATTACACACTTCTCGTTGAGATCGAGTGCACGAGCCGCAGTAGACCACTGCCAGCCGTCCATGCTGACCATGGAACTATCATCGAAATTGTCAAAGGTCACGAAGTTGTTGGCAAAGTTGTGGAAGTTAGGGGTGACGAAACTGGGGAACTGGGTCAGCGACGGATCGGCGTTGGCGCCATTGGTGAGATCCCCGAGAATTTGGTCGAAGGTGCGATTTTCCTTAATGATGTAAATGACGTGCTTGATATGGTGGCGCAAGAAGTCCATGGTTTCGTCGTCATGCCGGCTCGAGTGGAAGTCGAAGCCGTTGTTTCGCTCGACCAAGCCCGTGAGGCGGGTCAGTTCGAAGACATCGGGCACGGGCAGGGTCAGGAAACCGGAGTACTCATTTTGCCAAGCGTACTGGTTTGCCGAACCGTCCTGGGCAGCAACGCTTTGACACCCCGAGCCGAAACCACCACCGGGATTGTTGCTAATGTACCGGCAGTTCAGGGGATTCGGAGTCTCTACGCTTTTGCTGTTCACCACATAAAGAGTCGAGCCGTCTGGGCTTACACTGACGGAATTGGGGTACCAGCCGGTCGGAATGAGCCCGATCACTGCGGGCTTCTTATCGGCGAGGGTGATCACGGCAACAGAGTTCGTGCCGCCATTGGTAACGTATGCAGTCTTCTCGTCGGGAGAAAGCGCTACGCTGTTGGGGTTGCTGCCCTTCGGAAAGTGCTTCTCCCACCCAAACGGACGCTCTGGCGCGCTGGTATTCACATGGTGGACAACTTCATTAGTCGCAGTATCGATGACAATTAATTCGTCCGAATTGTTGGCCACAACGAAAAGCTTGCTTTGGGCTCGGTTCAAAATCATTTTCCCCGGATTGCCGGCGACCGGAATCCGGGTTGTGAGAGTCAGCAGACCATTAGAAAAATTCAAGACATCAATCTCACGGTCGCGAACACTGGAGACGTATACGGTGCTGTTGCCCTTGACAGCAATTCCGTACGGAAACTCTCCGCCAGGGACGCCGGTTTGTGCAGGGTTGATAATGCCCGGACGCAGATCGAACTCCTGAAGAACAGCACCCTTGGCCAAGTCGACAGAAGTAACCGAGTCTGTTTCGTGGTTGGCCACGAACAGCGTGGTCCCGTCGGCGGTTATGCCGACTAAGGCGGCGGTCGGGCCGACCTCAGTCTCTTTCTCTAGCAAGTCGCCAGTGTGATTGAGATTAATGGGCGTGCCCGATTGCGCCCACTTGCCGCCGGTTGGCGTGAAAGTGTAGACGACATCGTCGGCCCCGCCGACAACATAGAATGCAGAGCCATTAGGATTCCAGACGATCCCGTCGAAGGCTCGCTCGTTTTGCAGAAATACTACCTGGGTCTCGACGGGGCTCCTAGGATGTGAGATGTCGTAGACGAAGACGAATTCGCCGGAAGCTTGGGCGTCGTAGTTGCCATTGGAATCCAAGTTGAAGTTGTAGCCGCTGGTTAGGATGAGCAAAGTCTTGCCATCCGGACTGATCGCCGTGGTTTCAGCACCGTCAGGTGTGTAGTTGGGAAAGCCCGGCAACGCAACCGTTAGCCGCTGGAAGACGGATCCTCGAGCCGCGTTTGGCGTTATGGTCGCGCCGGTGGGCAGGACAGTCTGCGCATAAGCGCCACGAGTTCCAAAGATAGTTGCCACAGCCAGAGCCGCAATGAGACTGGCTCTGCGAAGGAAGATACTGGTCTGCATACGTTCATCCTCCAAATGATCTCAGTTCATGACTTCAGACTTGCCCCAGATGACCGCAGAGGGGAGAGTGGTGGAAGCTTTCCCACCACCCGTGAGGTATAGGCCTGGAGTGTTTGGGCGCGATTACGGGTTCGTGAAATTTTATGGCATTAGTGGGAGAGGCTTGGGCGAAATCGACCGGCAGTTCGGACATTTTCCGGCGTTAACCTGTGGCGGCCGTGCTCTCGCAGGTTATTTTTGACGTTTGGTCTTCCAATGTGCCAAGTCGAAATCGGTCCTGCTCGTTGGTGGAAAATCGTTTACCACGCGAACGTGATTTCCGGGGAGTAGTTCCACCTGCTGATCGGCCGGATTGTCCCCTCGCTGTGGCTAATGTCTTATTACGACAGCAACCGAAGTTGGTAAGAACTGGCGCAAACCTCCCCGCTCATGTTGTACTGTAAACTAACACAACGATACCGACGCCAAAGACTCCGTGACTCCACCAACCGCAGAACATCCCGCCAGTTCCCTTCCCCCGCAAATGGACTTGCACACCCATCACACACACGAGTGGTTTCATCCGCCGGTCCCGCCTCGTCCTTCGGTCAAATCGCTGGTTCTTGCCGGGATCTTGTTTTTGCTGGCGTTTTGTACCTGTTTGGCTACCGGCACGCAATTTGCGGTCGCCTACCAGCAAAATCAGGCTGTTTCAACGGACGAATGGTTCCGCGCGATCACCCTCTTTTACAAAAATCCTGCCGGGCTCGCGGCCGGCTTGCCCTTTGCTCTCACGCTGCTGGGGATTCTTCTCGCTCACGAACTCGGCCACTTCTTCGCGTGCCGCCATCATTACATACGTTCGAGCTACCCGTTCTTTATCCCGTTTCCTTCACTCATAGGCACGTTTGGGGCGTTCATTTTGATTCGTTCGCCGATTCGCACGCGGCGCGCCCTGTTCGACGTTGGCGCTTCCGGTCCTCTCGTTGGTTTCGTCCTCGCCGTGCCTGCGCTTATTTATGGTGTGCTTCACAGCAAGTTTGTTCCGGGGCTGGCCGACCCCAAAAACGCCGAAGTGATTTACGGCAATCCCATGTTGTTGCACATTCTCGACGCAATCTTGCGCCCCGGAATCTCTCCTGATGCGCTGCTTTTGCCGCCCATCGGCCGCGCCGCCTGGGTCGGTCTATTTGCCACTTCCCTCAACTTGATGCCCGTGGCCCAGCTCGATGGCGGACACATTCTCCGCTCTGTGAATCCCTGGCTGCACCGCCGCGCATCGATGTTCCTTCCCTTTGTCCTCTTCCTGGTGGGAATCAGCGGTTTTTGGAATGCTCGCCTGTGGAACGTTTGGAGCTTTTGGGGTGTCCTGCTTCTTCTGATGAGTTTCCTCCGTGTCGCTCCCATCCACGACCCGACGACTCTGGATTCCAAGCGCCGCTGGGGAGCCCTCTTTGCCCTGCTTGTTTTTCTTCTTTGCTTCATGCCCGCGCCGTTTTTCATCCCTCCAAGTTCTCCTTGACCCTCGCCGATTCGCGGTTATGATGCGTGCGTTCTTTTCGCGTCGCTGGAGGCGGCCGCCGACCCAATGCCGGAACTCGTTCGCACGCTTCGCTTGCGCGATCTTTTTCTTCTCTTTATTGGTTCCGTCATTGGCTCCGGCATTTTCCGCACGCCCGGCCCGATCTTGCGCCAGGTGGGCGGCTCCGTGGGTCTCGCGCTGCTCGTCTGGATCGTTGGCGGCGTTCTTTCTCTACTCGGCGCTCTCACTTACGCGGAACTGGCGGCGCGCAACCCCGAGGCTGGCGGCCTGTATTGCTACATCCGCGATGGATTCGGCCGCGCTTCTGCGTTCCTGTACGGCTGGTGTCTCTTTCTAGTGATCGCAAGTGGCTCTGTTGCCGCTCTTGCGCGGGTCTTCGCCGAATATTTCGCTCAAATCGTCCCTGTATCTCCTGCGCTCCAGACTTTCATCGCCGTTGTGGTGATTGCGATCGTGACCGCCGTGAACGTCTGGGGCACACGGAAAAGCTCCGACCTTCAGAATTGGACCACGCTCGTCAAAGCAGGCGTGATTGTCGTCCTCAGCGCTGTATTGCTCTCTCTGGGCCGTCATGCCAGTGAGACTCTCCCCGCGCTGGGCGTCACACAACATGGCTCAAATCTGATTTCGGGTTTTGGCTTGGCCATGATTGCCGTGCTTTGGGCTTACGAAGGCTGGCAGTTCGGCACTTACAGCGCCGGCGAAGTGGTCGATCCACAAAAAGCATTCCCGCGCGCGTTTCTCATGGGATCGCTCGTGTTGATTGGGCTCTACCTTCTGGCCGTCGCCGCCTATCTGGTCGCTCTGGGACCTGCCGCAACCGCCGCCAGCGAGACCATCGCGGCAACCGCGGTCAACGCCGTTCTCGGCTCCTGGGCCGGCAAAATCATCGCCCTCACTATTCTTATCTCTACGTTTAGCGCCGCCAATAGCGTCATTCTCACCGCTCCGCGCGTTTTCTACGCCATGGCTCACGATAATTTGTTCTTCAAAAAGCTCGCCGTGGTGCACGTCAATTTTCGCACTCCGGTCTTTGCGATTGTGGCTCTTGGCGTGTGGTCGGCAGTGCTGGTCTGTGCGGGAGAATTTGGCAAGTTCCAAAAACTGATTGAAGGCGTCATCTTCATCGGTTGGATTTTCTATGGGCTCGGCGCCGCCGCCATTTTCCCGATTCGCCGCGCCGGAGCGGGTCAACCGATTCCCTACCGAGTTCCAGGCTATCCCTGGACGCCGCTGCTCTTTGTCGTTGCCGCCGGCGCTATCGTCGGCAACGCGATCTATCTCGCCCTCAAAGACCCATCGCAGTTCCAGAACCTGACAGTGGCTATCGTTCTGCTGGTAATTGGCCTTCCCGCATACTACTTCTGGCGCCGCCGCGCCTCTGCCTGAAAAACAGTAGGATCAGGAAGACACAAGTGTTGTCATTCCGGAGAATTTGAAACGAGGCGGGTTCAGTTTTGCGGTTGCGACACCGCCAGAAACTTCATCGCCACTTGCCGTATCTCTTGTGCGCGCTCGCTGACGGGACCCGGGGGCGCCAGTTTCAAATACGCATCCAGTCCTTCGATCTGTTCCCTGTAATTGCGCCGCCGGGCAAACGTATCCGCCAGCACCAAATAGGCATTCGCCAGGTTTGGGTTCCGCAGCAGAGCCTCGCGCGCGCTTTTCTCCGCTTCTTCCGGTCGATTCAGCTGCAGCAGCGTCATGCCCAGAATCACGTACCCGTCCCCCGAGTTTGCGTCCAGTTCCAATCCCCGCCGAATGATCGTCTCCGCCTCGCTGGCTTTTCCCTGCAAATAGAGCACGTAGCCAATCCCGAAATCGCCTCGCGCATACCGGCCATCGCTCAGGTCGATGGCCTTTTGAAATGTCTCCAGCGCTTTTTCCAGTTGACCCAGATTCGTCTCGGCCACCCCCTGATGGTAGACAGCCTCATAGTATCCGGGGAACTGATGGACCGCTTTGGCAAAATGGAGCAGGCTTCCGGCCCAATCATTCCTGGCCAGGCTATTCAAACCCTTATTGAATTCTTCCCGCGCTCGAGGGGGAATTTTCAATTCCCGGACGGAAACGGTGTACGCATTTCCGGGGGTTTTCGGCACCGACGCTATCAGGTGGAGTTCGAGGTTGAGCGCCGGCCCGTCAAGCTTGGCGTTGTCTCGCAGCGGTTCGTAGCCCGCCTCCTCCACGCTAATTTCGTATCGGCCGCGCGGCAGCCCGAACACCTCAAAGTGTCCGTTGTAGTCCGTCAGCACGCTGCGGAATATACCTGCTTCGCGCGATTTCAGGCTGACCGCCACTTGGCTCGCCAGCCCGCTCTTTCCAGGCAAATAGACCGTGCCGGAGATGCTTCCATTGGCTTGTTCCGGCCGTAGCGCCTGCCCCCGGGCACCCGGTTCCCATAAAGTCAGGGCACAGCAGCTGATGACAAGGATGGGTAGGGGGGCGACAAAAGCTCTCAGGAGGTGAAGCGGCAGAAATTTGCGATTTGCCTGTGACTCATTAACATCGGACAGTTTGCACCGCATCTCGACCTACGGCGCACTTTTGAGGTTAGCCCTCGGGGGACTTGGCGGATCGGGAGCTAACATTCACGGCCGCGAGGATTCACATCCCGTCTGACTTGCTGGCCTGGGAGTGCATTCTCCGCCGCCGCGTTGCACCGTTTCTCCCTGGAAGAACCGTCGCGTGCGCGGACCTGCGTGGAGTTATGCACAGGACGTGCCAGAACTTGCCCACTCAGCGCGGAGCCATTTAGAGCGAGAAGATGTTTGAGATTTTCAGGACTTAACGTCGCTCCACTTTAAACATCTTCTTTGCTTTCAACAAAAATCTTCCTTTTGTTTTCCACAGTGCCAATCGATCCTTGACGTATCAGCCAATCCCAATTCTCTTCAAGTTCATCGCTAGACTTTCGTTAATGTGTCTCATCCAGCGACACGTTAGTTGGCCACGGCTCACTTTGAGATAGAGAATACCTAAATCCAATCGACGCAAGCCACGACGGGTTGCGATGAAACGAACCCTTCCCCCTGTTTTTTGTAAGTGTTGATTCTAATGAGCTTGAAATCTCAACAAGTGCTTTAGAATCATCACTTATGCGAAATCGCAGAAGTGTTCATCCTAAACGGGTTAAGTTCACTGTGTGGCTCCGGATTCGGAGCGGCTCTCCATCGCTTCAGACTCTCAGTGATTCCCGGTGTCAACCAATGTTTCGCTGCGGACTGAAGAGGGATCAGCCAAGAAGCGAGCGACTATGGGGCCAACTGAGATGCAGGCCAAGCTCTGGTGGCCACAAAGCGAGTCCAACTTCAGCAGGGGGGAGCCTGCGACGGCAGCGAATTTCATGGCGGGCTCGGGGTTTACGGTGTGATCCTGCGGTGAAACGATGACCAAGAGCTTCGCGCGAACCCTAGCAGCGGCCTGTTCCAGAGTCAAACCCAGTTCCCCAGGGATGTCGTGCGCCAGGATGGCTTGCCGCTGGCGGATCTGGTCGCTGGCGGTGCCACCCTCCGCCATCGCATGCGCCCGCACAGTTTCCAGAAAAGCTGGAAATGCGCCGGGAAGCGTTTGTGCTACCCGGTACGCGGGCGAAGTGTCGCGCATCGACTCGATCTCCCGTTCGAGAGCGATACCCCGAGTTAGTGGTCCGGTGGGGTTGCCATGGTTCCATGCCGGATCCAGCTCGATGGCATCGATTTCGGTGGTCCACAGCAATTTGTCGTACGAGGTGGATTGCGGCGACCCGGCCATGGCGACGACCAGATCCATGAAATCTGGGTAGGCGGTGGCCCACTCGAAGGCTTGCATGCCGCCCATGGAAAGTCCGACGACGGCGCGAAGATGCGCCAAATGTAAAGTCTCTGTTACGAGGCGGCGCTCGGCTTCCACCATGTCGCGAATGGAGAATTCGGGAAAATTCATGCGTGGTTGCTTTTTGCTGTTTGAGGGCGAACTTGAGACGCCGTTGCCGATAGCATCCACAAGAATCACGAAATATTGATTCGTGTCTACGACTTTCCCCGGCCCCACGAACTGCAGCAAATCTTCGGATTTGCCACCGAGCCACGTCGGCCAGAGCACGGCGTTTGATTTTTCTGCGTCTAGTTTTCCGAGAGCGCGATAGCCCAGCCGGAAATCCCGGATCACGCCGCCACTCCGTAATTTGAAATCGCCAAAGTCCGCAAATTGCTGCGATCCCTCGCTTTGAGCTGCAGAGAGTGAAGGGAAAATGCAGGGAAAGACGAATAGAATCAGTGACGCGAATCTGCCCAGGTGTTTCATGTCGCGCATTCTACTCCACACTCAGAATGCGGGCTTGCTGTTGCTCTGCCCGCCGACGACCTCACGGAAAACAATCTGTCGCGCTTTGCCCGCCGCCTTGGTGTAGAATCCACGCCGCCGAGGATCTCCCCCAGAAATTCCGACCGAGAGACGAGAGCTGGTTTCCTCTCTTGGGTCTTGCAAAACCGAATCCTCCGTCGGAGAACACACACTTAGAGTCCCAAGATCCGCCAGGCGAAGGGAGAAAAGGAATATGCGCAAAGAGTGGACAACGAGGAATTGGCGAGATGAACTGATCAGGACTCTGGGATTTTGCGCTGCGGTGGCATTGTTGTCCGGCTGCGCGGCAAGGATAACGAGTGCTCAATCGCAAAAGCCTCTCCTTTTACGCGATCCCTCGGCCAGTAAGACGCAAATCGCGTTCAGCTTTGCCGGCAACATTTGGATTGTCAATCGAGACGGTGGAAATCTGCGCCGTTTGACCAGCGGCGGACATGAGAGCAAGCCCTTTTTTTCGCCGGATGGCTCGCAGATCGCCTTCACCGGCAACTATGACGGGACGCGTGGCGCGTATGTGGTGCCAGTAAGCGGCGGGGAGCCGCGCCGGCTGACGTATAACCCTGCAGACGACGATGTTGCCGGGTGGACGCCGGATGGGAAACGAATCGTTTTCGGTTCGCGGCGGACGGCATTCGCGGATGGAGTGGTGCAGCTTTTTACAGTTCCGGTGGAGGGCGGATTTGCAGCGCAAGTGCCGCTGGCGCGAGCGGCGGAAGCTTCCTTTTCTCCGGATGGCACGCGCATCGCGTACGTGCCGAACATGCAATGGCAAAAAGCCTGGAAGCGCTATCGCGGGGGACAGACCAAGCCGATCTGGATTGCCAGCATTTCCGATTCGAGCATTCAGGCCAAGATTCCGCGGGAAAACTCAAACGATTTCAATCCGATGTGGGTCGGCGACGCGATTTATTTTCTTTCGGACCGCAACGGCCCCGTGACGCTGTTCGCGTACGACGTGAAGTCGCAGCAAGTGAAGCAACTCGTCAAGAACGAGGGCTTCGACATTAAATCGGCGTCTGCCACTTCCGACGCGATTGTTTACGAACAGTTTGGATCGCTGCATCTGCTCGATCTGAAATCCGGAAGCGACCGCGTGCTCGACGTCCGACCGATTGCGGATCTTGCTGAAGTTCGGCCGCATTTCCTGAAGATTGAGCCGAGGCGAATCCGCTCGGCGGACATTTCGCCGACAGGCGCCCGCGCAGTGTTCGGCGTGCGCGGTGAGATTCTGACTGTGCCCGCCGAAAAGGGCGACATTCGTAATTTGACGAACACCACGGACGTGGTGGAGCGCGATCCCGCGTGGTCGCCCGATGGAAAATCCATCGCTTATTTTTCCGACGAGTCAGGGGAATACGCACTGCACATCCGCGACCAGAACGGCATGGGCGAGGTGCGCAAAATCAGCCTTGGCACTCCGCCGACTTTTTATTACTCCCCAACGTGGTCGCCTGACTCCAAGAAAATCGGCTATTCCGACAAGCGTCTGAATTATTGGTATGTAGACCTGGAAAAGAAAACGCCGGTGCACGTCGATAGCGATATGTACACGGACCCCGGCCACGGGTTGCAACTAGCGTGGTCGCCGGACAGCCGCTGGATTGCGTACACAAAGCAATTGCGCAGCCATTTGCACGCCGTGTTTGTATATTCGCTCGAACAAGCGAAGAGCTTTCAAGTCACGGATGGCATGAGCGACGCGCTGTATGCGGCTTTCGACAAGGACGGGAAATCTCTGTACTTCACGGCAAGCACCGACGCCGCGCTAAACAACGGCTGGCTGGACATGACCAGCCTGCAACGGCCCGTGACGCGAAGCGTTTACGTGATCGTTTTGAAGAAAGACTTGCCTTCGCCCCTGGCTCCGGAAAGCGACGAAGAAAAAGCCAAAGAAGCGGAAAAGAGCGACAAGGACAAGAAAGCCGACGCCGATAAAGAAAAGGACAAAGATAAGGACAAGGCCAAGGAAGAAAAGCCTCCGACCGTCGACATCGACTTCGACGGGATCAGCCAGCGCATCCTGGCTTTGCCCATTCCAGGACGAAATTATTATGGTCTCGCCGCCGGCAAGCCCGGCGTGCTTTTCCTTGCCGAGGGACCGACAATCGATCCCATCGAGTTCGACGACGGCGGCCCGTCCGCGAAAATTCACAAATTTGAATTCAAGACCCGCAAGACCGAACAGATTCTCGACGGCGTGACCAGCTTCAACCTTTCTTTCAACGGCGAGAAGATGCTATACGCCAAGCAAAATCAGTGGACCATTGCGCCCGCAGAGAAACCCGCAGAAGGGCCTCCGCAACCAGGGCAGGGCGGCCCGCTCAAGCTCGATTCGATGGAGATTTACGTCGATCCGCGCACCGAGTGGAAGCATATGTTCGAACAAGTATGGCGTGATGAACGCGATTTCCTGTACGACCCCGGCCTGCATGGGCTCAATCTCGAAGAGGTGAGGAAAAAGTACGAGCCTTTCCTCGAGAACATTGCGACGCGCGATGATTTGAATTACCTGTTCACCGAAATGCTGGGGAATATTACGATCGGGCACATGTTCGTCGGCGGAGGCGACATTCCCGAACCAAAACGCGTCAAGACCGGACTGCTCGGCGCCGATTATTCCGTCGAGAACGGCCGCTATCGGTTTGCAACGATCTACAACGGCGAAAACTGGAATCCCAAGCTCCGCGCTCCGCTGACTCAGCCGGGCGTAAACGTGCAAGTTGGTGAGTATCTGCTTGGGGTAAACGGCAAGGACGTTCGTCCACCCGCCGATGTTTACAGCTTTTTTGAGGAGACGGCAGGCAAGCAAACAGTGCTGAAGGTCGGGACGAAACCCGATGGCAGCGGCTCACGCGACGTGACCGTCGTTCCTGTCGACGATGAATCCGCGCTCCGCAATTACGCGTGGATTGAGGGCAATCGCCGCAAAGTCGATGAATTGACGGGCGGCCGCGTGGCTTACGTCTATCTTCCCGACACTTACGCGGGCGGCTTCACGAATTTCAACCGCTATTACTTTGCACAGGTCGGAAAAGACGCAGCGATCATCGATGAGCGCTACAACGGCGGCGGAGACATCGCCGACTACATCATCGATTATCTGCGGCGTCCGCTGCTAAGTTACTGGAGCATGCGCGAGGGCAAGGACATTACTACTCCGATTGAAGCGATTTTTGGCCCCAAAGTGATGATCATCAACGAAATGGCGGGCTCGGGGGGCGATGCCATGCCCTGGATGTTCCGCAAAACCGCCATCGGCCCGCTCGTTGGAAAGCGGACGTGGGGCGGATTGGTGGGACATTACACGAATCCGGGAGATTTGCTCGATGGCGGCTTTACTGGCACGCCGGACCTTGCTTTCTACAATCCGAACGGAACCTGGGACGTCGAGAACCACGGCGTTCCGCCGGACATCGAGCAGGAATACGATCCAAAAGCAGTACGCGCAGGTCACGACCCGCAGTTGGAAAAAGCGGTGGAGGTGGTGATGGATTTGCTGAAGAAAAATCCGCCACCACCGGAGCCGCACCATCCGCCGTATCCGAATTATCAGAAGAGCGGGCCAAACTAGTCGCGCCTCAGTCATTTTTGTAACGCTACACTGAGGATTACTCACTCAGGGCTACAACAGACTGAGCGGATCCATATCCACGAGCACAGCGGTCTGTGGAATCTCTTTCGTTTCGCAGTAAGCAAGTGCACCGCTGAGAAGTTTCGTTAGTACGGAGCGCTTAGGCGACTTCAACAAAAACTGAAAGCGGTGCTCTTTTTTCAAGCGCGCAAGCGGCGCGGTTGCCGGACCCAGAATGCGAACTTTTTCTCCGTCATGAGGCGCAAAGTACTCGGAGAGTAGGCGAGACCAGCGGATGGTTTTTTCGAGGCTGGCGTCGCGCACAATTACGTTCGCAAGCGAAGTGAACGGCGGGTAGGCTAGCATCCGCCGGAAGTGCAATTCGCGTTCGAAAAAAGAAGGATAGTCTTGCTTGACCGCGTCCTGGATTGCGTAGTGCTCGGCATAGAAAGTTTGGATGAGGACCTTGCCAGGGAATTCGCCGCGGCCAGCGCGACCGGCAACTTGCGTGAGTAATTGAAAGGTGCGCTCGGCGGCGCGAAAGTCCGGGAGGCTGAGCGAAGAATCGGCGCTGATGACACCCACTAGGGTGACGCGCTGAAAGTCGTGGCCCTTGGCGAGCATTTGCGTACCCACCAAAATATCGAGCGCGCCCGCAGCGAACGCGCCCAGCATTTCCTGATACTGGCGTTTGGTGCGAGCGGTGTCGCGGTCCAGCCGCGCAATGCGCGCGCCGGGAAATTCTTTGCGCAGGCGTTCTTCCAACTGCTCCGAGCCTTCACCAAAAAAGTAAAGGTATTTCGACTGGCACTTGGGACAGAGCCTGGGAATGGGTTGAATCGAACCGCAATAGTGGCATTCCAGCCGGTTACGCTGCTTATGGTGCGTCATCGAGATGCTGCAGTTGGCACATTGCACGGACGCGCCACAGCTTCGGCAAAGCACCGACCAGGAATAGCCGCGGCGGTTGATGAGCACGAGGGCCTGCGTTTTGTTGGCCAGGCATTCCTGAATGCCCGCATGGAGCTTCATGGAAATGGGGCTGGTTTGGTGCGTTTGCTGAAATTCTTCGCGCAGGTCGACGATTTCCACTTCGGCGAGAGAGCGGTCGGCAACGCGTGAGGCTAGTGTCAACAGTTCGTATTTTCCGTCTTGTGCGTGATGAAAACTTTCCATCGATGGCGTTGCGGAACCGAGCAGCGCAAGGGCGTTTCCCATTTTTGCGCGCACGATGGCGACGTCGCGCCCGTGATAGCGCGGCGTCTCTTCCTGCTTGTAGCTACTTTCCTGCTCCTCATCAACTATGATTAGACCAACATTTTCGAGCGGAGCGAAAATGGCGGAACGCGTTCCCACCACGACGCGCGCTTTGCCGTTTCGAACGCGCCACCATTCGCGGGCGCGCTCGCTATTGCTCAGCGCGGAATGCAGAACGGCTACGCCTTCAAAGTGCGCGCCAAACCACGAGCGGCACTGGCGCCCAATCCAGAGAGTTAACGCAATTTCAGGCACGAGGACGATCGCAGTTTTTCCGCGAGCAAGCGTCTCCTGCACGGCACGCAAGTACACTTCGGTTTTGCCGCTTCCAGTGACGCCATGAAGCAACTGCACGCCGAACTCGCCGAGTTCGAAGCGCGCGCGGATGCCTTTCAGTGCGCTTTCTTGATCCGCGTTCAATTCATGTGCGGGCGGCGTGTAACCGCGGTCGAAGGGATCCTCGGCCGGGTCGATAGGTTCCTCCCAGCTTTCCAGCAAGCCCTCGCGCTGCATTCGGTCGATTATGGAGCGGCCGACGTGTGCCAATTTCAGCAGCTGTGGAAGAGGAAGCGGGCCGCGCTCGGTTTCAAGCAGCAGGCGAATCCTTTCTTCTTTTTCGGTGAGTGGATCTTTAGATTCGCTTTCCGAGGCCCCCGCTTTCCACGCGATGACACGCTGCGTTTTGCGCTTCTTTTCTTGAATGTGTTCGCAAATTTCGATCAGGCCAAGGTGTCGCAGTTTTTGGAGCGCGGAAAAACCCAAGCCAAGCTTGGCAGCTGATGACGATGGCAAAGCGCCATTTCTTTTTCTTAATCTCGCGAGAAATTCTCTTTCAGCGCCATTAAGTCCATGCGAGAGTTCACCTCCACCCAGGCTGTCTACGGCCTCGCGACCTGCATCCGTCAAGAGGATTTCCCGGCGCGATTTCACTTCGGTCAGCGGAGGAAGCATGGCTCGAAAGACTTCGCCAACAGGTGCGAGATAATACGATGCAATCCAATTTGCGAGATCGATCAGCTTGGGCGTGAGCGCGGGAACGAGATCGAGAGCGCGCGAGATTTCTTTGACCTTCGTGCCTTCCGGAGCGCTTTCGACGAATTCAACGACGACTCCGACGACCGATTTTTTGCGGAAGGGAACCAACACGCGGCTGCCCGGCTGTACGGAGTCGCGTAGCGCGCCCGGCACTGCGTAGGTGAACGTCGTTCGCAAAGGCACAGGCAGCGCCACGTTGCAGAAGGGAGAATTCATCGCGACGTGTAGTGTATCAGCAGGAAGAAACACGTTCGAACGGGGCAAGGATCGATGCCATGAAATGCTGGGTGAAGTTACCGGCTGATCAGGTAGATTCCCGCAAAAATCATCGCAATTCCGCACCATTGCCACCGCGAAATATGCTCGCGCAGAAAAATTGCCGCGAGACCAACAGTAACTGCGCCGTAGAGTGAACCGAGAACGCTGATGACCGCGACCTGCTCCATTTGCATTCCGAGATTGCTCAACACAAACGCGCCCGAATCGAAGGTGCCCATGCCCAGCGCCATCCAGCGTGTTCCGCCCCTGGGCAAGCGCATCGGCTGCTTGAGGATGAAAAGGAGGATGGTGGTGAGAATGGTGCTGGTGAGGCGAATCAGCCAAACTGTCGGCGAGGCGCCGACTCGCGCAATGATGCGAGTTCCAAGCAGCCAAAAGAGCAGACCGAATCCGGTTGCGGCGATGATGGACCAGCCCAAGCCGCGCGTGTTTTTCACAAGGGACTGGCCATTGTTTTCGCCGGGGACATGCTCGCCACCAGCGACAACCAAGACACCAAGCAACGTGAGGATGATTCCTGCCACGCGCACAGAGCTTAGGTGATCACCAGCGAACCAGGAAATCAGGAGTGTGAGCGCGGGATAACTGGCGGAAAGTGGTGCGACGACGGCCATTTTGCCAATTTCAAAGGCGCGGTAAAGAGCGAGGCTCGCAAAGGCGTTGAAAAATCCTGCGAGAACGCCCCAAGCCCAAGGCCGCCAGCCGGAACCATCGGCAAGATGTCCCCAGCCACCGAGCCACGGAAGAGTGACGGTGAGGAGAAGAAATCCGACCAGTTGCATATAGAGCAGCGAGCGTAGCGCGCCGATACGATGGGTTGCGAATCGAGCAATGAAGTCGCCGCCTCCCCAAGAGAGCGCGGTGAGCAGCCCGAGCAAAATTCCCATGATGGGTTAGGCGGACTTGCCTTTTTTCGGTGAGAGGCCGAGAACGGCCATCACTTTTTGAAGATCTTTCCAGACTTCGCCCTTGGCGTTCGGATTTCGCAGCAAGTAGGCGGGGTGGTAAGTGGCCATTAGTTTTCTGCCCCGATATTCGAGCCACTGGCCACGAAACTGCGAAATACCGCGATTGGTTTGCAGAAGAGTTTTGGCAGCGACGGCGCCGAGACAAACAATGACTTTGGGTGCGATGACGTCGATCTGACGGAAGAGAAACGGCGAACAGGTTTTGACTTCGTCGTCCTCGGGAAGACGGTTTTCGGGCGGACGGCATTTCACGACGTTGCAGATATAAACGTCTTTGCGCTGCAAGCCCATGGCTTCGATCATTTGCGTGAGCAATTTTCCGGCGCGGCCCACAAACGGCAAGCCCTGCGCATCTTCGTCAGCTCCCGGGCCTTCTCCGACGAAGACAAGTTCCGCTTTAGGGCTGCCGTCGCCGAAGACAATCGTGTGGCGCGTGCTGTGGAGCTTGCAGCGCGTGCAGTCGCCGAGATCGCTGCGAACTTTCAGCAGAGTGTCATCGACGATTCTGTCGATGGCCTCGAAGAGCGACGGACCGGCAGGGACACGTAGCGGGGCTATTTGGGGAGTTTCGGGCGAGCGAGCAACGTAGGGCTTCGGCAATTCTGGTCTTGGCGCGGGTTTGGGCAAAGTGGGTTCCTCGGGAGCGACCTCAATAGAATTAGCTACTCCTGTGGTTCGATCGCGGAAAAAAAGGCTGATGCCGAGATCCTGGTAAAAACTGAGCCGTTCGGAAAGTTTTTTTTGAAGAGATTCTGAGATTTGTCCGGCCATACGCAGTTAGACGTTCGAATGCCGCGCGGGGGCGGGTGTTCGGAGAATGCTGCGCAGGCGCACGATTTCGTCCAAGATGCGCCCGGCGACTTCACTTTTGGTCAGTTTTGGAAGCGCGAGATCGCGGCCGTCGCGGGAAAAAAGAGTGACGACGTTGGTGTCGTGATCAAAGCCGGAGCCTTCCGCAGTCACGTCGTTGGCGACAATCAAATCTGCGTTCTTAGCGACGAGCTTTTTGCGGGCGTTTTCCGCGACGTTGTGCGTTTCTGCAGCGAAACCAACCACAATCTTTTCCCCTTTGTTCTTCGCCACATCGGCGAGGATATCGGTGGTCGGCTCGAGCGAAATCGCGAGCGCCGCGCCCGTCTTCTTTATTTTTTCTGCATGCCGCTCGACGGGCCGGTAATCAGCGACGGCAGCCGCAAGAATGGCAATCGAAGTGCCGGCAATTCTCGCATTTACAGCGTTATGCATTTCCGCTGCCGAGCGCACGTCGATGCGCTCGACGCAAGCTGGAGTTTCGAGATGCACAGGACCGCTGATCAAAATAACTTTTGCGCCGCGGCGAGCGGCCGCTTCGGCAACGGCGAACCCCATTTTGCCGGACGAACGATTGGTAATGTACCGGACTGGATCGAGGTCTTCGCAAGTCGGTCCGGCGGTGATCAGAACGGTCTCGCCTTCCAGATCGCGCTGCGCTTTCAGCGCTTCGCGCACAGCGGCAAGAATCGCCTCCTGGCCAGCCAAGCGACCGGCGCCGGTCATCCCGCAAGCGAGATAGCCTTCGCCGGGATCCACGACGTGCACGCCGCGGGCGCGGAGTGTCCTCACGTTCTCTTGCGTAGCCTCGTGGTTCCACATATTCACGTTCATTGCGGGCGCAATCACGACGGGGGCGGTCGAGGCCAGATACAACGTGGTGAGAAAATCATCCGCGATGCCGCGCGCGAACTTCGCAATGATGTCGGCCGTGGCTGGTGCCACCAACAAAAAATCGGTACGCTGCGCAACGGCTATGTGTTCAATGGCGCTTTCGAGATTAGCTTCTCCACCGGCGGAGTCAGCGAAGAGGTCGGTTATGACTTTTTGTCCGCTCAGTGCAGCAAAAGTCAGTGGAGTGACGAACTCGCGGGCGGCGCGAGTCATTACGACCTGCACGCTGAAGCCTTCCTGTTGAAGGCCACGTACGAGTTCGGCAGCTTTGTACGCCGCCACGCCGCCGGTCACACCGAGAGTGATTCGCATGCTTGTCTTCCGCCGAAGGCTACTTCTTCCGCTTGGTGCCGTCCTTGTCTTCGTCAACCGAGGTTGCCTCGGGCAAATCGTATTCGAGCAGCCCGTGCTCGAGCTCTTCGCAGGCAAGGCGCGTGGGCTTCAGTGTTTTGGGATTCTCAACCAGCGGCGGTGCGCCGGCCATGATCTGGCGCGCGCGTCTTGCCGCTAGCACAACGTACGCAAACTGGCTCTCCGGAGCTTTTGTCTGCACGGTCATTTCAGCCTTTCCCTCCAAACGATGCCAGAAGTTTCTCCACGCGATCCCTGCGGCGCGCGCTGGAACAGCGCAGTGCGATCACAATTGCTTGCACTTCGCGCCCCGCGCGTTCCACGTCCTCGTTCACCACGCAAAAATCGTAAAACTTGCCAAACATCGCAATCTCTTGCCTCGCCTGGGCCAACCGCCGCGCAATCTCCTCACTCGAATCTTGGCCGCGATTCCGCAGGCGGCGTTCCAATTCTTCCCGCGAAGGCGGAAGAATGAAGATGGCCACGGCTTCCGGCAATTTTTCCTTCACCTGCGCCGCACCCTGGACGTCAATCTCCAGCACAAGGTCTAAGTCTTTCTTTCGCGATTCCTCCAGCCACTTCCTGGGCGTTCCGTAGGAATGTTTCCCGAAAACCCGGGCGAACTCCAAAAACTCGCCGCGGGACACCATCGCGTCGAATTCCCCTTCTGTCACAAAATCATAGCATTTCCCGCTGGCTTCGGTCGCGCGGCGCGGCCTGGTAGTACAGGAGATCGATGGCATAGTGCCGGGCAGCTCGAGAATCTTTTGCACCAGTGTCGATTTTCCCGATCCCGACGGCCCTGAGACGATTAGTACCAGCGGCGCGACCTCCTTCTCCGTGCTCATTCGATGTTTTGCACCTGCTCGCGAAGCTTTTCAATTTCCGCCTTGATCTCGAGCGCGAGTCCCGTGATGGCGAGGGCTTCGCTCTCGACGCCGGGCGTCTTCGAAAGCATCGTGTTGGCCTCGCGATGCATTTCCTGGAGGAGAAAGTCCAGCTTCTTGCCAAGTTCGCCGGCGCCATCCAGCAGCTTGGTAAATTGTTGCAGATGGCTTCGCAAGCGGTCCAGTTCTTCACTGATGTCGCTGCGCTCCGCAAGCAGCGCAGCTTCTTGCGCGACGCGGGCCGGTTCGATGGACGTTCCACCAAGCAATTCTTTGAGCCGAGTTTCAAGTCGGCGGGCAAAGGCTGGCCGCAGTGTGGCGGCAAGGCTGCGCACTTGTTCGACCTGGCCGGAAATGCGCGCTAGTCGCTCGCGCAACTCGGCGACAAGATGCTTTCCCTCAGCGTGGCGCATTTCATCGAGTTTGGCGAGCGCTTCTCGCAAGCACGTCTCGAGAGCCAGCCCGAGTTTCTCCTGGTCTTCCGCTGCTTCCGGAACAGCACCATTCAGTCCGGCGATCACGCCAGGGAGCCGAAGCACCGAGACCACATCGAGATTTGCCGCGCCACTCGTTCCCTGCATCAGCGATTCCGCCGCCCGCAGATACGCCTGCGCAAGCTCCTTGTTCACTTGAACCGGTGCGGCCGTTCCCGGCTCAGCGTTCACGTAGATCTCCAGGTGGCCGCGGTGAATGCGCTCGCGTATGATCTGGCGCAGCCGCAAGTCGTAAAGATCAAAGCCTTCCGGCAGTCGCATTTTCACATCGAGAAAGCGATGATTCACGCTTTTGACCGTGACGCGCACCGCCCAACCATGCTGTTCGTGCCGGGCTTGCGCGTATCCGGTCATCGACAAACACTCTGCGCGCTTCATAGTTGTGGGAGTTTTTTCGCTCATGAGGGATTCGAGGGAAATACGAGTTGCTCAGGATTCGCGTGCGCCGGCGCCAGCGCATCTTCATCCGCAAATTGCAGATCATGCAGCCGGGCATAAATCCCGCCTCGGGCCATTAAATCCGCGTGCGTTCCGCTCTCGCGAATTTGGCCTTCCTCGAGCACTAGGATTTTGTCGGCTCGGCGGATGGTCGCCAGCCGATGCGCAATGACAAACGTGGTCCGGCCCACCATCAGGTTCGCGAGCGCTTTCTGCACATACATCTCAGACTCCGCATCGAGTTCAGAAGTGGCCTCGTCCAAAATCAAAATAGGCGAGTCCTTCAGGATGGCGCGAGCGATGGCGATACGCTGGCGCTGGCCGCCGCTGAGACGCGTGCCGCGCTCGCCGATGAGCGTGTCATAGCCTTGCGGAAGTTCCTGAATAAAGTCGTGAGCAAGCGCGGTTTGTGCGGCGGCGATGACCCTTTCCTTGGGAACATTTGCCAAGCCATAGCAGATGTTGTTCCAAACCGTATCGTAAAAGAGGATGTTTTCCTGCGTCACCATGGCGATCTGCTCGCGCAAGGATTTGATGGTGACGCTGCGGATGTCAACCGAATCAATGCGAATTGCACCCGAAGTGGTTTCGTGGAATCGCGGCAGCAAGTTTACCAGGGTGGTCTTGCCGGCTCCGCTCGACCCGACCAGGGCAATCACTTCTCCCCGCCGTGCGTGAAAGCTAATTCCCTCCAACACAGCGCCGCCCGAGTCATCATACGCGAATCCGACATCGTCAAACTCAATCTCCCGCAAAAATAGCGGCATGGGCTTTGCGCCGGGCTGTTCGCTGACTTCTTCCGGCAGATCAAGGTAAGCGAAAACCTGGGCACTGGCTCCGAGGGCCGCTTGAAACTGCTGATAAATGTAACCAATACGTTTGATCGGCATGTAGGAATTAAACATCGCATAGATGAAGGCAACAAACATGCCCGGAGTCATCAGGCCCAATTTGATCTGGTCGCGGGCGTACAGAAGGAGAAACGGAATAACGATGGCACCGAGCAAATCCATCAATGGCCCCGTGGCCACGGCCGCGCGCACCCAACGCATGTTTTCGCGGAACAATCTGCGCGCGGTCTCGCGAAACTTCGTGATTTCAAAGCCTTCCATGCCGAACGCTTTGACCACGCGATTTCCGCTCACCGTTTCCTGAAGAATCTGGCTCAAGTCAGCGAGGCGTGTCTGGCTGTTCTCCGAAGTCCGCCGTATTTTTTTCCCGAACTTATTCACGGGCCATACCACCAGCGGCAACAAGACTGCCGCCCCCAGCGTCATCTTCCAATTCAGAGAAAACATCACGGCAACGAATGCGAGAAAGGTAAAACCTTTCTGAAAAATATCCGCTAAGTATTCGCTAAGGGCGAGACGCACCCTTTCCACATCGTTAATCACCGTGGAGATGAGCCGGCCCGTGGGATGGTGCTGAAAAAAACCAATCGGCTGGCGAATGAGCCGCCCGTAGACCAGATTTCTCAGGTCGGTGACGGCAGCCTGACCCACGCGCTGGATCTGGTTGGCACCCAGGTATTCTGTGAGCGCCTTGCAGAAGAAAATGACGATCAAGGAGATCGTGAAGATCGGCCAAACGTTGTGGAAGCGCGGAGGGAAATAGTCATTCAGATAAATGACGCGCCCGCTCCAAGGAAGAGTTCCGAGAGGAAGGCGCGAACTTGTAGCCCCGGGATTCAAGATGAAATCCAAGGCTAGTTTCACCATGAGCGCAACAAGGGCTTCGGCCATAGCCACGAAGGCGACCAGAAGAATGCCGAACGTCAGCCGAATCGAATACGGCCGAACGTAGCCCAGCAGCCTCTTTAGTTGCGGTGAGAACAACAAAATGACTCCCCTTGAGCTTTGCCTATCCACTTGTAACGCTATTCGCCGTATTGCACCCTGTCAAGTTTTCGGGGCTTGTCGAAGAAACAACCGCAGCGCGTTTCGCTCACTTGTCAATGTCGCGGTGAATCACCTTTGCCGAGTACCCGCGCTTCTCGAGCGCTTTCTGCAGCCATTCGGACATCATGACGGAGCGGTGCTTTCCGCCGGTGCAACCAAAGGCGATCGTCAAATAGCTTTTTCCTTCGCGGATATAGTGAGGAATCAGGTAGGCGAGCAAGCTCTCAATGCGCCGCAGGAACTCGCCGGTTTGCGGAAACGAGCGGATGTATTTCCGGACTTTGGCGTCTTTCCCGGTGTAGGGGCGCAGGCGCGGCACAAAGTGCGGATTCGGCAGAAAGCGAACATCAAAAACCAGGTCGGCATCCGAAGGCACCCCGTAGCGATAACCAAAGCTGACTACGGAAACCAGCAGTGGCCGCTTTTCCGGATTCTTAAAACGCGTAGTTACAAAATGACGAAGCTCGTGCACGTTGAACTGCGTGGAATCAATCACCACATCGGCCAGCTTACGGATTGGCTCCATCAACGCGCGTTCGTGCCGCAAGCTTTCGCGCACGGAAAAATTCTTGCCCAGGGGATGAGGACGGCGCGTCTCGCTATAGCGGCGCAGCAACGCATCTTCATTCGCTTCGATGAACACCAGGGTGATGGGATGATCTTTCTTTAGATGCCGCAACAGCGGCGGCAATTTTTCGAGCTGCAAGCCCTCGCGCGCATCCACGAGCAATGCGGCGCGCGCAAAATCGCCTTCCCCTGCGGCGTGCAACTCGGCAAAAATGGGAATGAGATCCACGGGGAGATTGTCCACGCAGTAGAAGCCCATGTCTTCGAATGCGTGCAAAACCGTGCTCTTACCGGATCCGGAAAGACCCGTGAGGATGACCAATTGGCGAGCGTCGTGTCGCGTGCGCGGCTTCACAGGCGCGCTGCTCAGACCTTTTCCCGGCGCTGGTGCGTGCTGGGTATGCGCATGTCTTCGCGGTACTTGGCTACGGTGCGGCGCGTCACGTGGATGCCGGCATCATCCAGCTTCTTGGCGATCTGTTCGTCGGTGAGCGGCTTGCTGGAATCTTCTTCCTCGATCATTTTCTTGACCAGCCGCTTGAGCGTTAGCAGCGACATCCCACTACCTTCTGGCCCGTTCACGGACTCGCTGAAAAACGAACGCAATTCGAGCACGCCCTGTGGTGTATGGGCGTATTTGCTGGCCACGGCTCGGCTCACCGTCGACGGATGCACGCCAACCTCTTCGGCCACTTCCTTGATCATCATGGGCTTCAGCGCGTCAGGACCATGGTCGAGAAATTCACCCTGGCGCGCGATGATCGACTGGCACACTCGCAGGATGGTGTGCTTGCGCTGCTCGATGTTCTTCATCAATTGAACCGCCGCGGTAAAGCGCTCTTTCACGTAGTTACGCACGTCGCGGTCGGCCGCGTCTTTCACAAGCAATCGGCGATAGGTTGGGCTCAGCCGCAATTGCGGCATGTCGTCTTCATTCAAATTCGCTTGCCACAGTCCGTCCACTTTGCGGAAGTACACGTCCGGCTCGACAAGACGCGGTTCCGTTTTGTTGTAGCGCAGGCCGGGGCGCGGATCGAGTTTTTTGATCACATCGAGCGCGCGCTTCACAACCTCGACGGGACGATTCAGTGCGCGGGCGACTTCCTTCAATTGGTTGGATTGCACTTGCTTCAAATGTTCCGAGACGACCTGCTGGGCAAGCGTATTTTGCGGATCAAAGGCCTTCAACTGGAGCAGCAGGCATTCGCGTAAGTCCCGCGCGCCAACGCCAATGGGATCGAACTCCTGAACCACCGCGATGGCGTCTTCCAAGTCGTCCTGCGAATACTTGCCGTTCTGCGTGAGCTCTTCATTCGAAGCAGTTAGATAGCCGTTTTCGTCAAGATTGCCGATAATGTTTTCCGCAACCTCGCGCACCGCATCCGAACAAATCGTTACGCTCAATTGCCACTGCAGGTGATCTGTCAATCCCGTAGGAGAAGAGAGGAACTTCTCGAAGGAGGGGCGCTCCGAAACTTCGCGTTCCTGAGACTGCCCCCCGTCCCCGCCGGTGTCGAGGTATTGGTTGAAAAAAGTGCCCACATCAAATTCGTCGAAGGGATTCGGTTCCGGCTTTTCCGGAACTTTTTCGGTCTCTTCCTTAAGGAAAGTTTCGTCGCTATAATTGTCGGCTTGCGTGGGTTCTTCGCTCTGTTCCTCGAGAACCGGGTTGGCGATCATCTCCTGATTGATCATTTCCTTGAGTTCGAGCCGGTTCAGCGCCAGGACGCTGACCATCTGCACGAGGCCGGGCGTAAGAATCTGCTTCTGCGCAACTTTGAGGTTGAGTTTGAGTCCCTGCCAAGCCATCGATGGTCCCGTTGTTCCCTTCGCGCTCTCAGTTCAAGCGGAAATGATCCCCGAGGTACACGCGCCGGACTTCCGGATCGGCGCTCAGTTCCTCGGGACTTCCCTTCCGAAATATTTTCCCATTTTTCAAGATGTACGCGTGATCCGTTACGCTGAGCGTTTCCCGTACGTTATGATCGGTGATCAACACGCCAATTCCCGACTTCGCTAGATCGCGTATGATTTCCTGCAAATCCTTGACAGTTAGAGGGTCGATTCCCGAAAAAGGTTCGTCGAGCAGGATAAAGGAGGGCTGCAGTGTAAGCGAGCGCGCAATTTCGAGCCGGCGGCGCTCGCCGCCCGAAAGCGTGAAAGCTTTGCTCGTCCTGACCGTTTCCAGCCCCATTTGAGCGAGTAGCTCCTCCAACCGGTCGCGCTGCTGTTCTGGGGTGAGCGGCAGAGTTTCCAGCACCGCGAGCAGGTTTTCTTCACTCGTCAGTTGGCGAAAGACCGAGGGTTCCTGAGGAAGGTAGCTGATGCCGCTGCGGGCCCGGAGGTACATGGGCAGGTCGGTGATTTCGTCGCCGTTCAGCAGAACGCGGCCGGAGTCGGGCCGGGCCAGACCGACGAGAATGTAGAACGTAGTCGTCTTTCCTGCGCCGTTCGGGCCGAGTAGCCCGACGACTTCACCCTGACCGATCTCCAGTTCGACGTCGTCAACGACTTTGCGGCCCCGGTACGATTTGCTTAAATCGACGGCCTGGAGCTTCAGCATACCTCGTCATTTCTCGACTCGGTGCTTCGTCAACGTTCGCGAACCATTTTCTGAGTCCACGATGATCGTATCATCCGCTAAAAAGAAGGTCAATTGACGCCCCGTCGTGGTACCTTCGCTGGCGTCAAAAATCGTCGGCGTCCCCCCGCTCATCACGAATTTTCCATCGACCGCGGAGTATTCGCCGCGCTCGGCCACAGCTTTCCTGGTTCCCTGATCAACCGTAACCCCACCTGTGCCCACGGCGCGGCTGATCTGTTGCGGGCCCGAGGGGCCGCTGGCGGGCTTTCCCGGCGCGTTGGTAGCGCCTTTCTCGCTCCGCGTAAAATACAGTTCCACCGTGGGAGCACGCATCGTCTGATCCGCGGATTTTGCTACAACATTTTTCTCGAGATGGGCCCGGCTTTCGTTGTCAAAGTAATTTAACGTCTCAGCGGTCACATGCCAGAGCTGCGCCTTCTTTGGTACTGGTTGCTGCAGAGCGGGTGCCGGCGCGGAAGATTGGCTGGCCGCTTGTGGGAACACAGCTCGAACCTTACCGGTAGCATTGAGAATTTTCGAATCGCGCAGCAATTCTATGGAATCGGCTTCCATCACCGAGTCGCCCTGCCAAAGTCTCGCGTGCCCACTGTACAAGGCTCTACCCGTCTTCGAGTTCGCCACTAAGGTAGCTGCTGAAATGTTTAAAGGTGCCGGGGCGAGCTGGACGCTGCTTCCCTTGGTTGAAAAATCCGTCGACCGCACGCCGCCCTCGGCATGGATGTCACCGGAGCTTTGCACGAACGTGATTCGCGGCGCGTGAGTTTCCGTCGCCGCGTCACGAACCATTGCTTTTCCAGTGAGCGTCGCCGTTTGCGCCGACCGCACAAACACAGCATGGTCCGCCTGCCCGTTGCGCTCGCCTTCTTTCAGTTTTACGTCGCCTTGCAGATCGATCTGCGTCCATCCACCGCTTTCCGCTAACTGCGCGACCCCGCTTTGTGCGGTGGCTGTCTGCACCGGCTTGTCCGGGAGCGTTCTCTCCGTTTGCACGTTCCCTGTGGCGGTCAATTGTTTGGCTTTGCCCTGTTCATCGAACTCCAATTCCAGTTTGTCGCCGCTCAATTCCGTATGCGCCGCGGAAGCTGCGGCTGCGGTGGATGTTGGAGCAGCGCTGCTTTGGGCCACCGTGTCTGTCCATTCCAAAGTGCCCTTCGCTAGTGTTTGTGCGTGCTTCGCCTGGCTTCCTTGTTTCTCGTTTTCTGCAAATTCCACCAGCAGTGCCTTGGTCTTCAATGTCCGCGATTCTCCTGCTGCTTCGGCCTTCGTTTTCAAAACCACGTTTCCGGCCAGATTCAGGTTACTCGGCTGATTGACTTTGGGCCGCAGCTCCACTACTGCATTGTCTGCGGTGAATTCGTCCGTTTCCTTTTCACCCTTGTTCGTACCTTGCACAGCCCCGGCGCCTTCGATTTTCGTCATCCACCCCTCAGGAGCAAAAAAAGCCGTCAGTGTTTCTCCGCTCACGCTCGTGGGGCCGGAGGCTCCTTGCGATTCCAAGGACGGGTTTTTCCCGCTGGATCCCGGCGTCGCCACCAGCTTCTGCGCGCGAAACGCTTTGTCCAGCGTAAGCGTTAATTCCCCAGCCAGAAGTCGCGCTGTTTCGGTGCGTGCTTCCACGGGACCGTGGAGGTGTAACACTCTCGAGTCACGCGCAAAGTCGGCACTCGCCCCGGTCACATGCACAGGCTCTTTTTCGCCCCTCTGCATTGCTGGTTTGCCTTTAGACTCTGCGGGAGGCGCCAGAAAAAAGCTCACGTCCTTAAGAAGGCGGATCGCCCCTTCCGTTGAATGGTATTCAATACCTACGGCTTCCCCTGTGCCGCTGGGGAAATCGAATTTCACACGTTGCGTGGATTTGGCGAGTCCATCGGATCGGTTAAACGTCACGCCGTGTGTCTCTACATGCACCTTCTGCGCTCGCGACGCTTCCCCGTTTCGTGCCGCGCGCTCGGTGTCCGCCGCGCTTTCGAGGGCGATTTGCACCTCCCCACTGCACACGATAACGGCCCCATCCTTTTCGTATTGGCAGCTTTTGGTATGAATCGTGTCGTGGCGTTCACCTGTATTTCCAAAAATCGTGATCGTCACGTCTTCCATCAAACTGGCTGTCTGATCCTTGAAATCCGTCGCTTTCTTGGCCTCGACCGTAAATATTTTTCGATTGCCTTCCACTTTCGAAAACGTAAGGCCGCTCGAAAGCCGCGTCACTTCTTTGGGTGCCGGGGGTGGCGCATTTTCTCTCTCTCGATGAGCCGTCCATTTGCGCTGCACGTACACTGCGGCCGTAAGGCAGGCGAGCGCCAAGGCTGCCATAGCAGACCAGCGCGCATACTTCGCCGCTTCACTTCGCTTCATGCTTTCAGTTAAGCAGAATTTTGCAAGGCTGTATAGAACGGTGCGAAAAGAGCCGCCTCGCTAGAGAAGAATCAACGTCAGACGAATTCTAGCCCTTGCCCTTTGCTTTACGGAAAGCACCGGAAATCGGCCGGTAGCTCTTGCACGGGCACTCGGGGAAGTTGCATTTGGCCGGTCCCGTCTGTTTTCGCTGGAAGATTCCAGAGTGGATGCTCTTGCCGTGGCCGCACTTGCAGCGTTTAATGCTGGTAGTGGCATGCCCCATCGCAGCCTGTCCCCTTTCTTTGTGCCTGCATTAACCCGTGGGAAATTCCAGCATTGTACAGCGAGTCGACAGCCTCGTCGCGGATAATTTTCTGGATGCGGAGAGGGAATGGCCACAACCCTACGGGCTGTAGGAGCGAAGAATTATCCCGCCGATTCGGCTGTCGCGGTATTCGGCAAAATGCCGATGTTGGCGGCGGCCACGCTGTCCCGGTTCGTGTTTTTCACCAGGTACATGGCTTCGTCCGCAAGGTGCAGCAGCCCTTCCTTCGTTCGCGAATCCACTGGGAACGAAGCCACTCCCAAGCTGGGCGTCAGCCGTATATTCAAGCCTTCCTGTTGAAGCCAGGTTGACTCGCGAATCAGTTTGTGCAACCGCCGCGCCACGTTGAGTGCGTTGTCTTTCGAAGTCTGCGGCAGCAACAGCACAAACTCGTCTCCGCCGTAACGGAACGCAAAATCAATCAGCCTAGAGTGTGCCTTCAGAGCATTTCCAATCTCCGCCAGCAACCGCGACCCCACCAAGTGTCCATGCGTGTCATTCACCTGTTTGAAATGGTCCAGGTCGATGAACACCAGCGAAAATTCATAGTTGTAGCGCTGCGACCGGTAAATTTCCGTTTCCAGGATGAAGCTCATGTGCCGCGCGTTGTACAGCGTCGTGCAGTCGTCGCGTATCGTCAGCTCGTGAATTTTCTTGACGTGCCGCGCATTTTCCAGCGCAATCGCGGCAAAGTCGGAGAGCGCTTCCAGCAGCTTGAGGTCCCTCGGATCGAATCCCTCTGGCCCAACGCAATTGATCAGTTCGATTACGCCGAGGCAGGTATCGCGAAAACGCACCGGCACGGCTACAATCGACTGCGTCTCGGTCTTCGTTTTTTCATCCACCTTAGCGAAAAAGCGCGTGTCTTTGGAGGTGTCCGGCACCACCACGGTTTCTCCGTGTTGCGCCACCCAGCCGGCGATGCCCTGCCCCATTTTGATTCGAACATCGCGCAACGCCTGCGAAGCTTTCCCCACCGCCAGCTCGAAGTACAATTCCTGCTTTTCCTCGTCCAACAGCAGCAGCGACCAATTATCCGGCCGCAAAAACTCGTCAATCTTCTCCATAATCGTGCGGAGGACCTGATCGAGCTGCAAAGAGGAAGTCAGCGCCTTTCCCAGCTCTTGAAAGACGGCTACTTCGCCCTTCTCGCGCTGGTCAGACGGCAACGCCGGATTGCGGCGCCTCTCGACCGCTGGAAACTGTTTTACTTCTTCCACGCTTGGCTAGTCCTACCCTTTAGTGTGATTCGGACTTTCCCCGCCAACTCTCGCGCCCCCCGCTGGCCCACTGCCCAAATGAGCCAAGCCCCTGCGGCGCCTTTAGAAAACACAAATTCGCCCACTTCTCGTCACACGAGCGAATCTTTGCCAGTATAGGCCCCTCTTAAAAACGCGTGCAATACGCTCGTGGTACAGGCGTTGCCATCTCGCCATCGCCTTCGCCCAAGCCTGGCTGCACCAACGGTCAGGCCAAAGCCCAGAGCACTCTCGTGACCGGTGGAAAGGGTCGACAGTCGAAGGTTGAAGAGTCGAAATAGGAACTCGCAGAAAAACATCGGGGTAATTGCTGGCGTTTAGCTTGAAGTTGTGCATGGGAGTCCTTTGAGTCGCGGGTGGCACGAGGAAGGTCGAAGATGGGTTCTTCGACGGGCTTGCTTGCCCCTTCCGGGAACGCGGTATCGGGGATGCCTGGGTTCGGGAGTCGAATCACTAGCGGGCTCGGGGGAGGCGGTGGGATCGGTGATTCCTGCCCTCGCTCAAACGCGAATCGTTCAAGGAAGTGGATCTGGAAGCGTTCCGCGTGCTGCCGCGGCCGGTGGGCGGCCTGGACATCATGAAAGAGGGATGGATGCAACGGACGCTGCGCGAAATCGACGCGTTCAAACCAGACTACGTGATTTTCGACGTGTTGCGCCGCATCTTGTAATGCCCGTGCCCGTCCTGCAGCATGGGAAACTGCCGTCGGGCGCCCGCTTTTGTAACCTCTGGCTCCCTGCGCAAGTACATCAGGGTAGAGAGCGGGATCGAACAAAAGGCCGCGCGGAAAAGAACGGGTTTGAAGACCCGCCACTACAATAGGAGGAGTTATGGCGAGCGGCGAGATGACAGGCGCGCCAGCAGCAGGGCATGGTGGCCGATGGCTGACGGCAACGGCTTCGTTGATGGTGGGAGCGGGGTTCTTTGCGTTGTGGTTCTGGCTGCTACCGAAGTGGCTGGGGTTCACGGTGGAGGCGGGGAACGGAGCAGGCTGGCGATGGCTGGCGGTTGTGCCTTCAGTATTGGGATTCGCCGTGGCGCTGCGCTGCGTTTGGGACTTCGGCTGGACGGGACGAGGAACTCCGGCGCCGATTGCGCCGCCGAAGCGGCTCGTGGTCGTGGGGTTCTACCGGTATGTGCGCAATCCGATGTACTTGGGGTTCGCGACGGGATGGATTGGGTTGTGGGTCGTGTTTGGGCATGCGTATTTGCCGGCGATCCTGGCGGTTGCAGCGGTGGCGCTGGGAGTGCATTTGTTCGTGGTGTTTTACGAAGAGCCGACGCTGCGGAGGATGTTTGGCGCGGAGTACGAGGAGTATTGCCGGAACGTCAGGCGCTGGTGGCCGAGAATGAAGGGGTGGCAGAAAGAATAGGGATGAACCATGTCAGCGTGGTCTAAGTGGTCTAATCGGAACCATCGGGTTACGTCAGACATCAAATGTGCAAGCAGGCGGGGCAGGCCCCGCCTCTACGGTAGGTGAGGCAGAGGCGGAAATGTCGCTGAGACCAGTGAAGAGGTTGATTCGCTCGAAGCCGACAATCGAAGGCGCGGGAGTACACCTGCGGCGGGCGTTTGGATTCGGGAATACGAAGGATTTCGATCCGTTCCTGCTGCTGGATGATTTCCGGAACGACGTGCCGGAGGAGTATCTGGCAGGGTTTCCGTGGCACCCGCATCGGGGCATCGAGACGATTACCTACGTTCTGGCGGGAACCGTAGACCACGGCGACAGCATGGGCAATCGCGGGACGATTGCGGCGGGCGACGTCCAGTGGATGACGGCGGGGAGCGGCATCATCCACCAGGAGATGCCGAAGGGCGACCGGGTGGGGCGGATGCACGGGTTTCAGTTGTGGGCGAACTTGCCGTCGTCGCTGAAGATGACCGCGCCGCGGTACCAGGAAGTGAAAGCGCCGGAGATTCCGGAGATCAAAGATGATGACGGGACGGAGGTGCGGGTGGTGTGCGGGAGTTTTTGGGGAAAGAGAGGGCCGGTGGACGGGATAGCCGCGGATCCGATTTATTTGGATGTGTCGGTGCCGCCGGGGGTGAGGAAGACGCTGCCGGTGGAGGTGACGAGGCACGCGTTCGCGTACGTGTTCTCGGGAGCGGGGAAGTTTTGCAATGCGTCAGAGCCGCTGGAGGTGCCAACCGAGCCGGTGGGCTGGCTGGACACGACGCCACCCTCGGAGGCGGACAACCGATCCTTGGTGCTGTTTGATCGCGGCGACGAGCTGATGGTCCAGGCCGGCGAAGATGGGATCCGGTTCCTGCTGGTATCAGGCAAGCCGTTGGAGGAGCCGGTGGCGTGGTATGGACCGATTGTGATGAACACGCAGGAAGAGCTGCGGGAAGCGTTCCGGGAATTGGACAAGGGGACGTTTTTGAAGGCGCAGAAGAAAAGCACGGCGGGCGGAGAGTAGCGGCGCAAGAAAAGCCCTGCGATAGGAAAAGCTGCAAGCAAGGCTGCCGCAGTCCAAAGTGAAGACAAAAAATTGAGGGCGCAACGGCCTCGCGGCTGCTGCGCCCTCTTTTAATTGTGCCGCAAAGTTTTTGAGGCTTCCCGGCTCAATCTGGTTGGAGGATAGACGCGGCCACTGGAGGAAGCAAGGAGATAGTGAGTATTCCATTGTGGAAAGGTGTGGAGAGCTGTGCAAAAGAAGGAAAAGCAAGAATGGGCCGAGCATCTTGACGGTGGGAGGGATCAGTCCGAGAATCCCGGCGGGAGGGAAAGTCATGAAAAAGTTGGTTGTCGTTCTAATCCTTGCAGCAGCTGCGTTGACGGCCGCGGAAAGGCGCAATCAAGAGGCGAAAGAGGGGTCGAGCACAACGAAGCAGGCACTGATGGATCTAGAAAATACGTGGGTGGAGGCTCTGGTGAAGGCGGACGCTGTGGCGCTCGATGCTGTTCTTGTGGACAGTTACGTGGACACGGACGAAAACAGCCAGCGAAGCGACAAAAAGGGAGTGCTGGCGGTGATTCAGTCGGGTGATTTGAAGCTGAAGTCGATCAAGATATCCGACATGCGAGTGTACGACTATGGGGATGCTGCAGTGGTGACGGGCAGCGCGGCGCAGGCGGGAACCTACAAAGGGCAAGCGGTGACGGCAAAGATCATTTTCACCGATACGTTTGTGCGGCGGAATGGGAAATGGAAAGCGGTGGCGTCGCATCGCTCGCCAGCTTGATTCATTCGGGAGGAGGAGGACAGCCGGGAAATTCGTGAAGAGAGGTGTTGCCGATGTAGCCGAGGTCGGCGATGCCAATTTTGCTGGTGCAGTAGCCGTCGCAAGTGAGGTTGCGGAGAAAGGCGAAAAAGGAAACGCCCGGGCCAAGGCCGGGATTTTCTTTGGCGTTTTTGCGGAAAGCGATGAGGTCGAGAACCTCTTTCTTTTGTTCGGGAGCAAGGTCGAGGAAAAGTTTGCCGAAGCGGTCGGAACAGAAATTATCGAGCCAGGAAAGACCGCCGCCAAGCTTGAGTTGATATTGGGGATTTTCGGAAGTGAGGAGGTCGATGAATTCGGGAGCCCCGGCTTCGATAGCGCCGCCGGATTTTTCGTCTTTGGGGATGATCATGCCACAGAGGGTGACGAGAAGCGCGTATTGCGGCGCGGAGAAAAATTTGGGCGTGTAATTCCCTGCTGGTGAGCTGGATTTTTCGTTGTGGACGAGTTGGTGGATGTAGGCGGCGGCTTCGGCAGGGATAACTTGGAGGACGGAGCCTGCGGCAGCGCCAACGGCGAGAGTGCGGAGAATGTCGCGGCGGGAGAGGGAATCGTTAGGCATGGGCAGTCTCAGTACAAAAGAAAAAAGAATTTAACGCAGAGGACGCAGAGAAGAAAAGACGAGAGTGGAGAGTGGACATGTTAGAGGTTGCCCTTTCTGGCTTCGTCGAGGAGATATTCGGAAGCGCGCCAGGCCAGCGCCATGATGGTGAGCGTAGGATTTTTGTCGGGATTGGTGACGAGCGGTGCGCCGTCGGTGACAAAAAGATTTTTGACGTCGTGGGCCTGGCAGAAGCCGTTGAGGACGGAAGTTTTTGTATCGGCGCCCATGCGTGCGGTGCCGACCTCGTGAATGATGCGGCCACCGGCTTCGATGCCAAAGGGCAGATCGCCGTGGATGGAAGCACGGGTCTTACATTCGCCGCCCATGGTCTCGACGATGGAGCGAAAGGTTTCCTGCATGTCCTTGGCCTGAAGCAGTTCGTAATCGGACCATTTGAAATGGAAACGAAGCACGGGAATGCCCCATTGATCGACGACGTCGGGATCGATTTCGCAATACGAGTCGGGATTCGGAATCATTTCGCCGCGACCGGCGAAGCCGATGTAGCAGCCATAGACTTTGCGGGCGCGTTGTTTTAGGGAGAGGCCGTACCCCTCCTCTTCGCGGTTGAGGCCATTGAACATGCCGACGCCGGGCATTTCGCGTCCACCGCCAAATTCGATGTGATAGCCGCGCGGGAAATCATTCTTGCGGTCGAATTTCCACCAAGGCATGTAGAGATGCATCCCGCCGGTGCCGTCGTGATTGTGTGGAGGAACTTTTTCGAGTTGCGGGAAATAGCCGTAGCCGTCGCTGCCGACGGAGTCCATCAAGTATTTTCCGACAGAGCCGGAAGAGTTCGCGAGGCCGTTGGGGAAAAGGGCGGATTTAGAATTAAGCAACAGACGGGCGGATTCGCAAGCGCTGGCGGCGACGACGATGGAACGGGCGTTGACGCGCTTTTCGGTGCGCGTGGCTTTGTCGACGTAAGAGACGCCAGTGGCTTTGCCGTTTGCGTCGATGAGGATTTCGCGTGCCATCGCGCCGGTGATCAGCGTGAGCTTGCCGGTTTGCAGTGCAGGAGGAATTAGGACCTGGCTGGAACTAAAGTTGGAGGCAGTGACGCAGCCGCGGCCGCATTGGCCGCAATAGTGGCAGGGAAGGCGGCCGTTGTGCGCGCGGGTGAGAATCGCGAGGCGTGAGGGAATGCATGGGATGTTGAGCTTGTCGCAGGCTTTCTTGACCATCAGCTCGGTGCAGCGAGGCTTGGGCGGAGGCAGGAAAACGCCGTCGGGAGCGCTGGGGATGTTTTCTTTCGTGCCGAAGACGCCGATGTAAGATTCGACTTTGTCGTAGTAGGGCGCGAGATCATCGTAGGTGATGGGCCAATCGTCGCCGAGGCCGTCGCGGGTTTTCGATTTGAAGTCGATGGGAGAAAATCGTAGGGCAATGCGGCCCCAGTGGTTGGTGCGGCCACCGACGATGCGCGAGCGGAACCACTGGAAATTCGAGCCGGGCGCGGTCGTGTAAGGCTCCCCTTCGATTTCCCACGCGCCATTGGGGGCGAGGAATTCGCCGAAATTCTTGCGCGCGTAGCCGCCGACGCCCGCACCGCGGTGCGGCAGTTCGTATGGCCACACAAACATCTTGAAGTCTTTTTCAGGGACTAGATTCGGGCCGGCTTCGAGGAGAACGCAGTTGAGTCCCCCTTCGGTGAGAACTTTCGCGGCCATGCCTCCACCGGCGCCGGAGCCGATGATGCAGGCGTCGAATTGCTTTGGTGAGCGAATCACTTGGGGCATGGCTGAAATAGTTCCTTGGAGAAACTAGAGCGAAGGAAAAGTTGAGATCCTTCGCTTCGCTCAGGATGACAATGGTTCATTGAAGGCAAGTCTATCCTACAAGTTGTTTTTATTCAGTTCGGAGACAGCGAAGTCGCAGGCGCGGGCGGTCAGCGCCATGTAAGTAAGAGAGGGATTTACGCAGGACGTCGAAGTCATGCAAGCACCATCGGTGAGGAAGAGATTTTTGGCGTCGTGAGCCTGATTGTGCTCGTTGAGCACAGAGGTTTTGGGATCGCGGCCCATGCGCGCGGTGCCCATTTCGTGAATGGCGAGACCCGGCGGCGTAATTTCGTGATGGACATGAATGTCCTTCGCGTCCGCAGCGGCGAGCATTTCCGCGGCCTGTATAGCGATGTCTTTGGACATGGCGAGCTCGTTTTCTCCCCAGGCGCAATGGATTTTAAGTGTGGGGATGCCCCAGGCGTCGAGCTTGGTTTTGTCGACTTCGACGTAATTGTCGTGATTGGACAGGCATTCGCCAAAACCGCCTATTCCCAAGCTCCATTTGCCAGGCATTTTGAGCGAGTTTTTGAAATCGGCGCCGAGGCCGACACTGTTGAGGCCGCGCGACCAGCCTTGCCGGCTTCCTCCGCCCTGATAGCCGTAGCCGCGAAGAAAGGCCGCCTGCTTTGACTTCGCGTCTAAATTGCGAAAGCGCGGAAGGTAAATACCGCTAGGACGATTGCCGAAAGGCATTTTGTCTTCATGACCGGACATGGTGCCGCTCGCGCCGCTGCCCATGTGATGGTCCATGAGGTTGTGGCCGAGTTCGCCGCTGGAGTTGGCGAGGCCATTGGGAAATTCGGGCGTGGCGGAGTTGAGAAGAATGCGCGTGGATTCGAGAGTTGAGGCGCAAAGGAAAAAGACGCGAGCCTTGAATTCGAGCGGCGCTTTGGATTGCGCGTCGATGACGCGAACGCCGCTGATGCGCCGTGAATTCGAATCGAAGCTGAGGCTGTGGACGACGCTGTACGGGCGAATCGTCAAGCGGCCGGTTTTTTGTGCGGCGGGAAGCGTGGAGCTGAGGCTGCTGAAATACGAGCCGGTGATGCAGCCGCGGTGACAGTAACCGCAGTAGTGGCAAGCAGCGCGGCCTTTGTGAACACGGGTCAGGACGGCAACGCGACCGACGGTCATGGTGCGGTCGAAATGCTGGGCGATGGCGCGCTTGAAATCCACCTCGACGCAAGTGAGTTCCATGGGCGGGAGAAACTTGCCGTCGGGAAGCTGCGATAAGCCTTCCGCCTGGCCGCTGATGCCGGCGAACTCTTCGACGTAGTCGTACCAGGGAGCGATGTCGGCGTAACGAATGGGCCAGTCGATGGCGATTCCATCCTTGAGATTGGCTTCAAAATCGAGATCGCTCCAGCGATAGCTGTGCCGGCCCCACATGATGGATTTCCCACCGACCTGGCGGCCGCGAATCCAGGAAAAATGCTTGCCGGGATCGAACGAGTAAGGATTCTCCTGATCGTTAACGAAAAAATGGTTGGAGTATTCGTCGCAGGCGTAGTAGCACTCGCGCTGGATGGGTTGCGCGCGCTCGCGCGTGAAGCGATCATCCCATCCGCGGTGTTTGAGTTCCCAGACCGGAACGTGCTCGACGTAATCGCGCTCGGGAACGATGGAGCGGCCGGCTTCGAGGACTAAAGTGTTCAGGCCTTTTTCGGTTAGCTCTTTCGCGGCCCAGCCGCCGGTGATGCCGGAACCAATCACAATCGCGTCGTAGTTTGTGCCTGCCATGTTCGCCTCTATGCGTCCGGATCGCCCATGCCAAGGCCAACAGGCTGGCAGCCGTGCTGCGCACCGGGAATGATTTGCAGCTTGAGTTCCTGTGCGAAGCCGATTTCCGAAGTGTAGTAGCCGTGCAACGTCATGTTCTTGAAGACTGTGAAGAAATCGTCCTGCATTTGCGTGTCGCGCCCTTCGGGCTCCCAGAACGGCGGGCGGTCCTTTGGATGGGAACGGGCAATTTCCGCGGCTTCATCCAAAGAACGGAGGAGCGCAAGTTGCTGCTCGGGGGTAGCAGCAGAGAAGTCTTTGGAAAATAGCGCGTTGCTCTGCTTGTCGACATCCGCGAGACCGTCCAGAAATCTCTTCCGTTCACTTTCGGTGGCCCATTCGGTGAGGATGACGTCGATAAATTCGTTGACGCGCGCGTCCTTCGCACCAGGCGTGTCGGTAGCAGGGATGATTTGATCGATCATGGCGACGACAGTGTCGTTTTGATGAGGAGACAACGCGCGAAGCGTGTAAGCAGAGAGAGGATGAGCTTCGCGCAAGAACGCGAAGACATCGGTGGAGAGCGCAGGCAAGACGCCGCCTGCCATTAGGATTCGCAAAGCTTCACGCCGTTGCATGAGACCTCCCGTGCGCTGTTTCGTTGCTCGACGATTTCATCGCCGACCGTCCGTACTGAAGCGCCAGCTCACGAGCAGCACGGAGCGCGGGGACGGGCTCGCCCAGCGGATGGAATTCCATGGCCACATAGCGCGAGTAGCCAAGCTCCCCCAGCGTTCGGAAAATGTTGGAATAGTTGATCTCGCCGGTGCCTGGTTCGTGGCGACCGGGAACGTCGGCGACGTGGATCAGGCCAACGAGATCGATGTTCTTGCGAAGCTTGGCGATGAGATTACCCGCAGCAATTTGTTCGTGAAACAAATCATAGAGGAATTTGACATGGGGACTACCGACAGAGCGGATGATGTCAAAGCCTTCGGCAGATTGCGTGAGGAAATATTTTGGGTTTTCTTCCGGATCGATGTTCTCAATGAAGAGTTCGATGTTGTTTTCGGCGGCGATGTCGGCCCCGCGCTTGAGCGTTTCGACGCAGTTGGCGTGCATTTCCGCTTGAGAGAGCCCTGTTACTTTATTTCCTGTCTGCATGATCAAGCGCGAGCATTCCAGCTCGCGCATCGTGGGAATGAATTCGCGGAGCGCTTTGAGGAACGCATCGCGCGCGGCGGGATCGGCCAGAGGCAGCCAGACGCCGGTGGTGCCATCGAATTCGAGACTGAGTTCGCGCTTTTTGCGGCACGCGGCAGCAAAATCTTCTTTCTTCCAACCCTTGAATTCCTCGACTAGTTCGACTGCGTGATAGCCGGCCTCGGCAACCTTTTCGAGGCGCTGGTGAAACGGTAAATCGCGATAGACGGTCCAGAGCATGACGGACAGAGAAAACGGCACTTTGCCTGATTCAGGAATGGACGATTCGGGCCGCGCAGCCGTGGAAGACATCGGGGCGACAGCCGACGCAGCGGCGGCGGCGCACGCACCCACGAATTCGCGGCGATGCATCTTATGCACCAAGCAACTCGTTGCGAACATTCTTTAGGACGTAGGCGGCGCGCTCGACACCAACTTCCCCCGCAAGAATGGGATCTTCGTTCTCAATGCTCAGGATGCCGTCATAGCCGACGTCCATATAGGCCTTCATGATGGATTTCCAAAGGCTGGCACTGTGTCCGTAGCCCACGGCGCGAAACGTCTCCGAAGCGTTATCCAAATCGCTTGTTTCAAACGCGAAATTGAGGACCCCGTACTTGTTCACATTTTCCGGGAAGAAAACCGTGTCTTTCATGTGCGCGTGGAAGATAGCACCCTGCTTGCCTAGAAAATGAATCACTTCGATGGGATCGCAACCCTGCCAGAAGAGATGGCTGAGGTCGTTGTTGGCGCCAATCTCCTCGCCGACGGCTTCGCGAAGCTTCATCAAAGTGCGAGGATTATAAACCACAAAGTTGGGGTGCATCTCGAGAGCGAGGCGCCGCACGCCGTGATCCCGGGCATACTTTGCGGCGTCTTTCCAATAAGGAATCACCCTTTCCTTCCATTGCCAGTCCTGCATAGTGGCGTGCTCGGAGGGCCAGCGATAGGTGATCCAGTTCGGCTGGGTGTCTTGCGGCGTGCCGCCGGGACAGCCGGAAAAGCCGACGATGACTTTCACATCAAGCATCTCGGCTAGCAAAACCGTTTTTCGAAACGTGTCGATATCTTTTTGAGCGCGTTTGGCATCCGGGTGAATCGGATTGCCATGACAGCTGAGAGTGGCGACGCGAATCCCGCGGTCTTCAAAATTCTTCTGCCAGGCTTTGGCTCTAGTGCGGTCGGCGATCAGGTCGTCGAGCGGACAATGATGATTGTTGGGATAGCCGCCGGTGCCAATCTCCATGGCCTCGAGACCCAGCGCGGTGACCTTGTCGAGCATGGCATCCAGCGAGAGATTTTCGTAAACGGGATCGAAGACGCCGATGGGGATTTTGCGCAAGTTGCCGGAAGGGGTAGGCTCAGGAGAACCAGCCGAATTGGCGAGCGAATCGGTCGTGTGACTCAGGACTCCACCACCAGGAACCGTGGCCGCGAGCAGCCCTCCGGAAGCAGCGAGAAATTGCCTGCGGTCGATCGGGGAGTTCCCGGAACTCTTCATGTGCGTCACCTCGGCAAACGCAGCGTGGAAATAGCCGGCACCAATTCTGCGGAATTATACGACGTGCGACGCGCAAACATACACCCAAAATCGATTTTCTAAGAATATTGACGAGTGCGCCGGATAAAACCGATGGACGAAACGGTCAGCGGGTTTTTAGATCAGCCAGCGCCGGGATGGACACGGGGACAGTCAGGGCACGTTCCGGCGGCTGCTCTCCGTTCTTCAGGGCTTCCACAAACATTTCGATTGCCTGTCCAGTGTTAGGGGGAACCAACACGGTCGCGGTGAGCAAGCCATTCTTAACCCATGCCTGCCCAGTGCCGGGCAGGCCGTCGCAACCGAGATAGGGCAACTTCAGCCAGCGCTCCCGATCTGTCTCGTTGGGCAGTTCTTCGAAGGCTCTGCGAGCACCAATGGCCATGGAATCGTCTTGGGCGGCGATCAGGTCGATGGCCGCTTTGTGCGACGTGGTGAGTTTTAGCCAGGAGCGCACGGCCTTCTGGGAACTTTCCTCGGTCCACTGGCCGCGCAGAAAAATAGGGTGAACGTTGAATGGCTTGGTTTCCTGCATGCCGGCGGTGCGTTCCTTAGCCGCGGAATTCTCGGCAGGTCCCTGGATGCACAACACATTGCCGCCGTGCGGGAGCAGCGCGGCGATCTGGCGTCCCTGAATCCGGCCAATCTCGAGATGATCGGAGGTGACCACAAAAACGGGAGCCGAAGAATTGCGAAGCTCAGTGACGTAATTGGCCTCGCGATTGAGCACCGCCCAACCGATCCGGGCAGCCGAGGCCGCTCGAGCAACTTGCGGTAATGCCGTTCCTCCGACAGGTTCAAAAAGAATAGCGTCTGGGCGCCCAGCCTCCGATGATTGAATTACGTTCAAAAGCTGGGTGCTTTGGGTGATGGCATCATTGTCCGCGTAAATAATCTGAACATCGACGCCCAATTTCTGGCCTGTCTCTTGGGCGGACTTCGCCTGCTCGGCCTGATAGTCGTTGTCGCTGGTCGTCAAAGAGACCAGGAACCGCAGTTTGTCCATTCGAATGGAAACCCCTTATCTGCGGCAGACATTTAAGAGAATACTCGCGAACCAAATGTTGAGACGCGAAATTCGGCCAATCGTTTCGTCTATAGAAATGCCTGCCGCAATGGGATGGCGCGCGAAAGGACCGAATCCGGCTTGTTCTATCACGGCGCCGAGGGCCGCGTCATCTCCATCGCCCAGATCGCCGCAGGCCGCATGTACATGGAGGCCCGATAATTCCCCGAAAGATCCCATGCTTCGGGAGTCCGGAACCAGTAGCCCTTGGTTTCGTAGCTGGTGTGATAGATACCCCACGCGGTTCGAAACGCTTCATCCTTTAATCCGTCCTCCAGCATTAGGGCCGCGAGTCCAAATGTCGTGCCGGTCCAAACCTCCTGCACTTGCTCATTTGTTTTGATGATTGAACCGTCAGAGGCAATTCCGTTGACCGCGCCCATCGAACCGTCTGCGAATTTCAACACGTTGAAATTATAGATTTTCTTGAGCGAGCTGAGCTGCATGTCGCGGGGAACGAGATCGCCGAGTCCAGTCATGTTCGCGTACCATTGCCCGGCGAGCTGGTCGGCTTGCATGCTATCGCGATACTCGCTTTGCGTGTCGTAGCGGAAGTATTCGCCGTTCCAAAGTTTCTTGATGTAGCTAGCCTGGCCGCGCGCGAAGAGATCGTGATATTGAGCAGCGGCCGTGGAATCGCCAAGCTGCTTGGCAATCTCCTCAGCAGAACGCAGAGCCGCGAGCCACAAGCCGCCCGAATAGGCGCTTTCCCCGCGCACCACCCAAGTGTCGTAAGTTTGATCGGGATAGCCGCCATTTTCCGGAAGGCCGTCACCATCGGTGTCGTACTTGCGCAGATAGGCGAGCGATTCTTGAATCGCAGGCCAGGTGTCGCGCAGGAATTGCTTGTCTTTGCCGCCGGTGAGAATAAAATCGCGATAAACCATCAAGACAAACTTGGGGTTGAGATCCTTCCAGCCGTTGGTGTCTTGCCAACTGAATTGATTGATTTGCAGGAATGGATCTTCGTTGGGGACGCCTAGGTCGTGGGGCACGGCGCCTTTGGCTTTGCGAATTTTGAAATTGTTTGTGCCGGTCTGTTGGGATTTCCAAATCCAAATCATTTTCTCGTCGGATTCTTGAGGAACGGTAGCGGCAAAGGCGCGCATCACGCCTTTCTCAATGTCCGGCCAGAATTTGAGCAGAGGCATGGAGCCATAGAATCGAACGTCGAGAGTCTCGTAAAACGGATAATCATAGCATTCCATAAACGAATAGACAGGGCGGGTCTTGGGGTTCTCGCCAAGAGCGCGGCCCCAGAACGAACCGCCATCCGCTAGTACGTAGAGTTCGTTGAACAGCATGCCGCGGTACCACAGAGGTTTGGATTCATCATTGACGTAAGGAGCTTGCCAGGAATCGATGGCGTCACTCCACGCCGCAGCGTTCTTGAGGCCGTCGCGCGCAATCGCCCAGGAATTCAAACCAGAAGTTCCATAGAAGTCCGTGTAGTGCCGATACCATTTTCGGCCAGCGCCAAATTCAACGATGGGCATATCCCAGGAAATGACCATGGGAATGATGCGCTTCTCCCCAGGCTCGAGCGTGAAGCGCACCGCAATAGCGCCTGCGAGTTGCTCGCCGGTGCTGGTCCATTTATCGCCATTGTTGGAGAGGCGGCCATCCTTGCTAAAGGATTGCCAAACCTCCTTGCCGTCACCGCCCGGATCAAAAGTGGCCAGGTACGTCACCTCGGTCCCGGGAGCTTCCATTGCGGCGATAGTCCACTGCCCGTCCCAGGCATCCTGCACCGGGCCAATATGATTGCGCTCGAAGACGATGCCCTTCATGGTTCCGGCAGAGCCGAGGGCCTCCGACGAAGCACGATTGAAGTTTCCCTCATTGATTGCGCCGCTCAAATCGTGGCTAGTCGTGCGAAAGCAGCCCAGCATGTTTTCCCAGCTGAGCAAAACCGAGACTGTAACCCGCTTCTTCGTGGGATTCTCGGCGTGCCACCGATACAATGCCACGGGATAACTCGTTTCCTTGTAGTTGTCAGGAAGAATAGGAGAGAACTGCTCCAGGACTACGTGAGCGGGAAACTTCTCCGAGCGGTAGTCGAACCAGGACTTGGGATAAAGCGCGTAGTAATCGCCGGCCCCAACCGCATAATCCCAATTCCAGGAGCGCAACGCGCCGGATTGCGGACGGTACGCCGCCAGAACCTGCGCGAATCCCTCCGGCGCTCCCTCGGCCTGCTGAAACATGGCGAACTGATCCCCGGCGACGCTCTGATATTTGTGGACGCCGCCTTTCAAATGCCAGCGCGCGAAGTCGCCGCGATAGGTTCGTGAAAATGTGCCCGCGCCAAAACCTCCCACCGGAGCGCCTTGCCAATAGCCGTCATCGATGTGGCCGTCATCGAGTGTAGGCTTCTTTGTGCCGGGATGTTCGAGCGGAGCGCCGATGGCGCGCTTCCAAGCAGCTTTGGGGATGTCATCGCCAGCCAGGGAGGCGTAAGGAAACTGCAGGACTAGAAGAAAAAGCGCGACTGGGACGGCCCTTCGCAAACGCATAACTCCTCCTCGAAAAGAGAAAATCGGGCCATGGCATGGGTTTGGATGCACCGGGCCGAAGTTACAAAAAGCCTATAGAATATCCTTATTCTAAGCAATCAAATTCTTGATTGGTGACCACGAAAATGCCAATGGAATCTGGCGGCGCAGAGGCTCAGATCTTCGGAATTATGGAGCCGATGGCGAAACAGCGGTCTTGGCCTTCGCGGGGCTTGTCGGTCGGATGCGCTCCGCAGGCACGATTCCGGAACCTTCAAGAACGGAATAAAACTGGTCCGCCACTAGGTCTGTAAGCGTTTCGGTTTTTCCGGAAGGCCAGTAGATTTCCACGCGATCAATCTTGGCGGCGGAGCCAAGTCCGAAATGCACGCGCAGATCGTTCTGCGAAAGGTAGCTTCCGCCACTGTGAATTTCATCCGTTTGCGTTATGCCGCCAGCGGTCAGTTTGATGCGCGCGCCGATTGCAAGGCGGTTGCTCTTGGTACCCGCCAATTCAAAACTGACCCAGTGACGCCCAGGAACTCCGTGGTTTCTTAAGATCATGGGAGCGCCATCGAGGTCGCCAACGACCACGTCCATGTTTCCGTCATTGAACAAATCCGCCACCGCCAAACCTCGAGAGACATGCTTCTTCTGCAGCGCGGGTCCGGCCTGATCGCTGGCGTCGCAGAAGCTACCACCTTTCTGATTCATGCGCAGTTGCTTTGGCTCGCGATAAGTTGCTCCTGACGGCAGTGAATCCACTTGCGGGTACACGTGGCCGGTAACCGTGATGAGATCGAGCCAGCCATCATTGTCCAGATCCACAAAAGCCGTTCCCCACTTCACAAACGGAAGCGAAGGCAACGCCACTCCGGACGCATAGGAAATGTCGGTGAAGTTCCAGTTGCCGTCGTTGCGGTAGAGCAAATCGTTTTCGTCGGAAAAATTCGTGACGTACAGCGAGGGCCGGCCGGTATGCAGATAATCACCGACAGCGATGCCCATGGAAGCTTGCTCGGAACCGTCTTCACTCACCGCCGTGCCGGATTCGAGGCCAATGTCGACAAATCTTCCATTGCCGAGGTTTTTGTACAAAAATTTCGGGGTCGAATCGTTGGCAACATAGATGTCCGGCCGCCCGGTATTGTTGAAATCCGCCCAAATCACAGTCAGGCCGTAGTAGCCATTCGGGTCATCGACACCGGCAGCTTTCGAAACATCGGTGAACGTGCCGTTGCCGTTGTTGTGAAACAGCGAATCGCCTGCGCCTTTCAATCCGCGTGGGCCGCATTGCACGTCGATGCCGCGATATTTGCAGTTGGGTGAGCTGCCGAAGCCGGGCAGATCGTCCAGATGGAAATCCACATAGTTGGTGACCATGAGATCAAGAAACCCGTCGCCGTCGTAATCACCGAAGGAGGCGCCGGTCGACCAGCGACCGTCGGCAACGCCAGCCTTCGCTGTCACGTCCGTGAACGTGCCGTCGCCATTGTTGTGATAGAGAACGTTCCCCCCGAGGCAGGTCAAGTAAAGATCAGGCCAGCCGTCATTGTCGTAATCCCCAACTGCGCCACCCATCGCGAAACACGAAGAATTCAAGCCGGATTTGGCAGTCACATCCGTGAATGTCCCATCGTGGTTGTTGTGGTAGAGCGCACCGGGAGCTTTTTGCCCTTTGATGGCCATTTCGACGCTGGGCGCGTTGGTGAAATAAATGTCGGGCCAGCCGTCGCGATCGTAATCGAAAATAATCACGCCTCCGCTCATCGATTCCACGATGTATTTTTTTGCAGGGTCGGAAGTGTGCTTGAAGGTGATGCCGGTCTTCGCGGTGATGTCTTCCAGCTGCGGAATCGGCCGCCCGCTGCATTTGGCGGACTTGGCGCCGGGCGGCGGCGGCGAAGGAACGGGGTGACCGCCTTGGGCGCAGGCAAGATCAGCGCTCAAGGACAGCAGGAAAAGGGCCTTTGCGAAGCGTTTCGAGACGGATTCGATCAAGGAGATTCCCAATGAGAGAATATCACGGGCGCTGAACCGGCTGAGGGACGGTGCGCTCGCGCGACTTGGCTTTTAGTTCTTTGTAGAGCTCCAGCTCCCTATCCGCATCTGCTATACGGGACTCCTTTCGGTAAGCCGCTTGCAATTGGTAGTGAACGTAGTCCGTCTCCGGGCTCAGCCGGGCAGCCGCTTCCAGATGTTCGATGGCTTCCTTCACTTCGCCGCGATCGAGCAGGATTTTCCCAAGCTCGTATTGGGATTTGGCGTGCTCGGGATGAAGCACCAGAACCTGCCGAAAGAGCTCGGCCGCATCGTCGACCTTGGATTGTTGCAAATAGACAAATCCGAGATTGAACTTGGCGTCGGGATCGCTCGGTACCACGGCGAGTTCGGCAGTGAATTCCGCAGCGGCATCTCCCCAATGCTCCCAAAGAATATTGGCCTGGCCCGCAAAATAATGTGCTTTCGGCAACGACGAATCGGCTTGCAACGCCCGGTGCAGCGCTGCGATCGAACGCCCGTAGTCGCCAATTTCAATCCAAAGACGCCCGACCATCAGCAGAGCCTCCGGCGTGAGCTTTCCCTGCTCGTAGACGCCAAGAATTTCTCCCGCTGGTTTCAGATCGCCCAGATGCGCAAGCGAAGCCGCCCACGCGTAACCAACGGTGGGATCCTTCATTCCGGCCGTTGCCAGCGGCGAAAAGGTTTTCACGGCTTCCGCAAATTTATCTGAACCAAAGTAGGACATTCCAAGCAGAGCGCGGACGGGCGCGTCCGATGAATTCTCCTGAAGTGCTTTGGAAAGGCCGCGAATCGCTTCGGGGAAGTTATCCGCCCGGTATGCCGAGAGCCCAAGATTCTTGGCAAGGCCAGGAATGGAAGCATCCCAGCGTTCCGCATCTTGATAGTGGCCGAGCGCGGCAAGAAATTGGCCGCTGACGGCTTCGGCGGTGGCCAAATCGTTGAAACTCAGGCCCAGGATGGCGCGAAGACGGGTCTCTTCGGCATCCACAGCTCCGCGCTGCTCCTTGGTCAGTCTTGAACGGGCCAGGAGTGAAGCGTCGATGCGTGCGAACGGATCGCTGCCAGCCGGAAGCAATGCCGCTGCCTCGACGTCCTTGTCCGGCTTGATGGCGACCACTGCGGCCATGGTGCCGCCGCCTTCCGCAATCTTTGCGGCAATGTTCTGTTGCGTCAGCTCCATCGTTTTCTTTTGCAGTTCGCGCGCCTTGGTAAGAAAAACTTCGCTCTCCTCGGTCCGGCCTGAATTGGCGAGGATGCGGCCCAGGTCAACGTACGCCCGGCGGATCTGATAGTTGGAGCGGGATTCGTCATCACCGGTAAGCTTCACCGACTTGCGGAGAAACTCCTCTGCACTCTTCATGTCGCCTTGGGCATAAGCGTCGAGGCCGAGGTACAGCCACGGTTCGGGCCACTCAGGACCAATCTCGGCCGCAATCCTGAGATAGCGGTCGGCTTCGGCATACTGGCGTTCGCTGGACGCGAGAAAGCCCATCAGATAATTGGCCAAATAGTCGCGTGGATGATATTGCAGCTCTTTCGCAAATTCCGCCTTGCTCTCCGGTGTGGATTTCCATTCGTTGACCGCCAAATGAGCGAGAGCCAGAAAATAATGGGCGTGAGGAGTCTTAGTGTCGAGCGCGATGGCACGCTCGAACTCGTGGATGGCGGAGGGCATATCATCGGCGTCCCGGTACGCGCGGCCGAAAAGAACGTGCAGGGAGCCATTATCGCCGGCGAGCTGAATCATTTGCTGGAAAACTGTCGCGGCATGCTCTTTGTCCGCCGGGTTTTTGGTGGAGAGAAGAGAGATTCCCAGCGAGTAGTAGGTCTCGATATCCGGTGCAATCTGGACCGCTCGAGAAAGTGCATCCGCAGCCTTGGCGTATTCTTGCTTGGACATGAAAGCGCGTCCGTAAATGGTCAGCGCGCGGACATTGTTGGGATCGCTCGCGAGAATGCGATTGGCATCGGCAATCGCCTCGTCAGTCCGGTTCGCGCCTGACTCGCTCATGGCAAGGTCCAGCCGGGTATCAGTGGATTCTTCGAAATCCAGGGACCGGCGGCAGATTTCGATTGCCTGCGGATATGCCCCTTCCACCATGCACAGGCGGCACACCAACCTTAGGGCCATGGAAATCACCAGTTTGTTGGCTTGCGCGGCAGCAAGCGGGTCAGCCGAACCGCGAGCCTTTTGAGCAGCCTCAATCCGCTTGTCCAAGTCTGCTTCTGCAAGTGAGGAGGGTCGCGGGACGGGTTTCGGTACGCTTTTCTGGGCGGGATTCTTTGATTGTGGATAGGCAACCGGACTGAGCCCAACTGCGAGGAGCACTACGGGAAGAACAAGTGTAACGGTCCGAAGAAGGCTCTTGTCAAGAAGGCGCTTCCGGCGGATCAAATAAGAAAGCCGAAGTCTCAAGCATTGCGCAGCCACGGTGTCAGTTTTCCAAGTATCCAAATCTAAAAGTAAACGGCGGAGCTTGATTTCGCAAGCCCCGCCGTTTGGGGTGAATAGAGCGTCAGTTGCAGTTTGGTTAGAAAGTGAACTTCAATCCGTACTGGATTTCGCGGCTCTCGTGGCCAGGAATCGTCTGGACCGCTTGCCCGAACTGGCTAACCCCGGTGCCCTGCGCAGAAACCACGTTATTCGTTAGGTCGGTCATTACGTTAACCAAAGCCCCGGTATTGGGGTTCAGGATGAGTTTCGTTCCGCAGGGGTTAGGCGCGTTGCAAACCAAGTTCCCCGGTGTATAACCAATGCCTTCTAGGTTGGAGCCGCTGAAGTTGGCGTGATTAAAGATGTTAAAGAAATCCAAGCTGAACTTCAACCGGAAGCGGCTCTCTTTGAAATACCAGTTCTTGACCATCTGAAGGTCAAAGATCCTGGTCGGCGGACCGGCGCAAATCCCGCGGGCGGCCATCTTGGGATCTACGGTTCCAAGATGATAACCCACAAGCGTAAACGCGGCAGCATTTAGGATCTGGTTTCCGCTTTCGCCGGCATTGCAACCGGTGCCGGTAACCAGGGGCCGGTTGTTATTGGTGTACCCAGTGCCGATGAGCGAGTTCAAGGTGCTGGGAACAGAAACGGTACCAGTGTTTTTCTGAGCTAGGCACGCCGCATAGACGCTGGCAGGATCGCAGGCGATGGCAGCGCTGGCCGCGCCGGACGCGCCGCTGCTGAAAACACTCAGAGAAGCGCCGGACTCCACGGTGATGATGCTGTTGGCCTGCCATCCACCGAGTGTGTTTTGCATAAACAAACTGCGGTTGGTGAGTTTCGGCAGGAAGTAGACCTCGTTGGCCACAAAAATGTTTGGCCGGTTAATGTTGGTATTACCCTTGTCCAACGCGGGGTGGCTCAGGTCGGTGACGGCTTCCTGGTTCACGCCGCCCGAAGAGTTGTCCTCCTCGACGTCGCCAATCGAATGCGAGTAGGTGTATGCGGCCTGGAACTCGGAGTTGTTGCTGGTGCGGCTACGGAAGAGGGCCTGCAGGGAATGATAACTTGCGTGCCCTCTCCTGGCGAAATCGTTGATCTGCCCGAAGTTCGTGGCTCCACGCAGCGCATTTTGGGCGGTCGCGCCACTCGCAAAGGCTTCCTGGAGATAGTTGGAAGCGGGGACGGGATTCTCCTGAAGCATGGATGTCAGGTGGATGCCCGCGTTGCCTACGTAGCCGATCTCGAGGGCCGTGTTGCGCCAGAGCTCCCTCTCGATCGAAGCATTCCACTGCCAACTATTGGGGTTAACTCCCCGAGGATCCTTGCCCGCATTCGGTGATACCGCCAAATTGCTAGTCAAGGGTGGCGCTGCGTCGAGCGTACGGTTGACCGTGGCGTTGATAACAAAAGGCGCGGTCCACGAGAGCCGTTCATTGATGCCGACAAGTTCGCGCTGGTAGAACTGGCCGACGCCCAGCCGCACAGCAGTCTTCCCGTCTCCTTTAATGTCCCAGGCAACGCCAAGGCGTGGAGCAATGTTGTGATTGTTATTGTTTACAAGAGCCGAGTTAGGTCCCGGGGTCCCATTGGAAAGGAAAAGCAGTCCCCCCAAAGCCGTAGCTGCAGCTTGGCAGGGATTGGTCCCGGGAACGACGATGACGCCGTTGCAAGGATCGTTTGGATGAGCTGCAGCTTCCGAAGCGCTCCAGTCGGCGAGACTCCAGCCTGCCTGCAGATTGCCTTGGGAGTAGGGCTCTCGGAAGAAAGACCACCGGAAGCCGTATTCAACCGTGAGGTTGCGGCGAATCTTCCATGAATCGGCAAGGTACCACTCAAAGTCATGCCAATGCATAAGCGCGAACGGGTCGGTACTGTTCTCCGATATGTTGAACATCTGTGGTTTGGCTGCGGTAGCAGCACCGGGGAGAAGGATGTTGGCCAAGGGGTTTCCAGTTGCTGTCCCCGTGCATGGAGCAGCCGTGCAAACCCCGCCGTCAAACGGAGTGATTCCGGGCCGATCAAATCCCTGGCCGTGGTCTTCGATCTTGGCGTTGGTGCCAAAGAACGCGCCGACCTTCAAGATGTGGTTTCCCTGCACCTTCGATAGGTTGTCCTGGATGGTGTAAAGATCTTCGTGGTTTCCATAGGGAGCAATATTCCAGATGGTTTGCGAGGAACCGTACGGGCTTAAGCCGCCCCAACCGCCCCAGCCGACATTGGGCAACCCGCCACTCTCCTTGGTGGTGTTCCACACGTTGGGAAGCGCAGTTTCAAGCTGCGTGACGATGCCCTTATCCGCGCCACTTAGATTGGTGATAATGGCGTTCCATCCCCAGCCGAAATGCACGTCGTTGATGAGCGTATCACTGAGCTGGGAACGCAATCCGGCCATGACACTGCGCGAAGGCTGCGACCAGTCCGAACCAACATTGGTGAAGAAGGAGTCGCCCCAGAAGGCACCACCGTTGGGAGCCGGATTCGTCCACCAGTCTCTGGTGTACCGGAAGGTGATTCGGTGTCTCTTTGTGAGGTCGTAGTCCGCGCGGACGTTCACTTCTTTCCAATTGTTCTTGTTTGGCTCGCTGGCATGCCAGTTGTTTCCATTCGAGTTATATCCGGGAGTTGGATCCGGATAGAAATTGGCTAGTAATTGGCCTGCGGTGTCGACAGACGCCAGTTTCTCGGGACCCGCGAGTTCGGAAGCCGGAAGGTTGGTGAAATTCGGCACGGAAGCGCCGCAGCTTACACCTTGGCTGAAGTCCCCCGCCTTCTCGGCTGCAGTTGGAACGCAGGCGGCGAAGGACTGCCCGCGAATCTCATAATTCCATTCCTGGTTAAAGAAGAAGAAGAGCTTGTTCTTTAGGATGGGGCCGGCAACGTGGTAGCCGACGTCGTTGCGGCGAAGCTCGCCCTTGCCTGTCTTATTAAAGTTGTCAAACCAAGTCGGAGCATCCAACGCATCATTGCGGCCCATATAGAAGACGCCGCCGTGCCATTGGTTCTCACCTGACCGGGTGTTAATGCTGATGATCGCGCCAGAAGCCTGGCCGTACTCCGCGCCGTAGGCGTTGCGGAGCATCTTGAACTCGGCAATGGCGTCGACCGCGGGGTAGACCAGGATAGTGCGGTTCGACCCGACGTCATTATTATTGACACCGTCGACCAGGAAGAGGTTGTTTGTATACGGGTTGCCGTTGACGGAAAAGTCGCTCCCGCCCTTGAGTCCCTTGTCCCGGCCGTTGAAATCTTGCGCAGGATTGACGCCCGGTGAGAGCGTGACCAACTGCATGAAATTTTCGCCGTTGAGAGGTAACTCGCGTACCTGCTGGCCTTCGATTACTTCGCCGGCCTGCGCCGAGGACGTCTGTACCTCGACGTCAGTAGCTTCGACAGTCACCATTTCCGTGGCTGCGCCAAGTTCGAGCTTGGCATTGACTTCCGCGGCCGTCGAGGTATGAACCTCGACGCCCTTGGCGATGAATTCCTTGAAACTGGCGTGTTTAACATGAATTTCGTACGTTCCCACCTCCATTTGCGGGAACGTATACGCGCCCAAGTCAGTCGTCGTCGCCGTGTACGAGGCGTTTGTTCCGGAATTGATAGCAGTGACCGTAGCACCTGCGACGGCAGCCCCGGACGGATCCGTGACTGTGCCGGTGATGCTGCCGGAATACTGCTGAGCATGCGCAGCAAAAGGAACCGCCAGCATCAGCGCGAACAGACAAAGCACTCCGCAAATTGCCCGCGATTTGCCGAACGTTTCTTTTACATTCGAATTTCGAATTTTCATTCTTCTACCCTCGAGGAAAGTTTTGCGTGAAAAGCAAGGGCGCCGAGCCAAGCGATGGAGCGATCGGCACTGGCTGGAACTCCCCCAACCGCGAAAAAATCAGTGACAAGGACCCAAACCCCAAAGCACTACGTGAAGTAATGCTTTTACACTAGGCGGGTATTTAGAACCAAAATCGGGAGCTTGTCAAGCAGAAATAATGATATTCTTAACAAAAATAATGTTATTCTAAGCCCAAGCAAGAGGGGGCTTTCTAGCGCCCTCTGGGTTTGGGGATGCTCGGATGGGACGGGTCAGTTATTCCAATTTTGGTAGAAATCCATGTTTCTTGCCAGCCGCTTCAAAGCTAAACCGGGTATCAACCAGGGATTGGCTGAATCCGCTCAAGTTGCGCTAGAATCACGGAAGGGAATGCGTGGGAACCTAATCGGCCGCGTCCACAAGCCTGGGCACACCAACAATCGCTTCCCGATTTTGGTCCGTGCTCGGAGGAACCGCAGATGACGCCGCCTAGAAAAAGGCAAGGCCAAGAAAGCGAAGGCAAGGTCACTCTCAAGACGATTGCGGAACATCTCGGATTGACGCCGGGGACGGTTTCCGCAGCGCTCAACAATTCTCCTGCAGCTCGCTCCATCCCGCAACGCACTAAGAACCGCATTATTGAAGCTGCGCAAGCGCTGAATTACCGGCCGAATTTTTTTGCCCGCACGTTGCGATTGCGGCGGACGTACACCATTGGGGTGATCGCGGAGGAGATTGGCGACGCTTACGGCGCGATGGTGATCAGCGGGATTGAAGAGTATCTGCGGAAGAACGATTATTTTTTCCTGACGGTGATTCACCGGCACGATCCGAAACTTCTTCAAACCTACGCACAAATGCTCTTAACGCGGGGCGTAGAGGGATTCATCACCACGGACACTTCGCTGGCGGAGAAGTTGGCGTTGCCTACGGTGGCGGTCGCAGGACACGCACACGTGGAGGGCGTGACCAATATCGTGCTGGATCACAAGCACGCGGCGAGACTGGCGCTGGAGCACCTGAAGGAGCTTGGACATCAGAACATCGCTTTTATCAAAGGCCAAACGCTGAGCTCGGATTCCACAGTGCGCTGGAATGCGATCTGTGAAGTGGCGCAGGGGATGAATATCCGCATACGGCCGGAATTGACAATTCAGTTGGAGGGCGCGGATTCGACGCCGGCGATTGGGTATCCCTTCGCAAAGCAGTTGCTCGCCCGGAAACAGCCGTTCACAGCGCTGTTCGCCTACAATGACATTTCGGCGATTGGTTCGCTATGGGCATTCCGTGAAGCTGGGCTGCGCGTCCCGGAGGACATTTCGATTGTCGGGTTCGACGATATCCCAGGCGCGGCTTACGCGAACCCGGCGTTGACCACGGTCAGACAGCCACTAGTGAAAATGGGGCAAATTGCCGCGCAAACCGTGGTGGATTTGATCGAGGGCCGCGGCGAATACGTCCCAGAAATCGCGATCGAGCCTGAGTTTGTCGTACGCCAGTCGACGTGCTCGGCACCAGAAAGCACTCGAGCCGCATAGAACTAAGCTTGTGAGCAAAAGGCTTGGGTGCAATATTGTGTGCATTTCGTTGCCAATAAAGGCTTTAGATTAAGAAACGGTGTTTTCCAAGCCCTTAGGGGCGAAAGTCGTAATGTAAATTACGGCGTAATATAGGTTACCGCGTAATATAAATTACAATTAAATTGAATTTTCAAAACAAAGTACTTTGCTAAGAAAAGCTATCCAGCGGATTCTCATTTCCCTGCCCCTTCTACAATATTGATGTAACGATCGACGGGTAGATTGGTGAAGCGTTCCACGGCTCCGCTTGGCAAAGGCCATTTCACTTCCAGCCAATCCAACTTTTGCCTGCTTCCGATGCCCAGAACAATGCGAGGATCGTGGGCGGAGAGAAAACTGCCGCCCCCGACTTTCATGCGACTGCGCTTCAAATCGCCAGCTTGATAGGTGAGGCGAGCGCCGACGGCGTCGCGATTGCATTTTCGGCCAACCAGATTGACCCCGAGCCAGTGGTTTCCCCTTGCGGAATTGTTGTGCAGGAGCACAGGGGCGGCGTCGTTCACAGAGATGAGGACATCGGTCGCGCCGTCATTGTCGAAATCTCCGATTGCAAGACCACGCCCGGCGAGGGATTTTGCAAATACCGGGCCGCTTTGAGCGCTGACATCTTTGAAGGATTTGCCATTGTTGTGAAAAAGGAGGGGAGGCTCTTTGTAGGTCACCTGGTGAGAAAGCTGTTCCACTAGATCATCGGGGAAACCATTCGTAATCATTAGATCGAGCTCGCCGTCATTATCATAGTCAAAGAACTTCAAGCCCCAGCCGCTCATCCAACGAGTGGACATACCGATGCCAAGAGGCATGGAGACGTCCTCGAAGGTTTCGTCCCGGTTATTTTGGTAAAGCGAAAAAATCTCCTCATCGATGTTGGCGACGAAGAGGTCCATCCAGCCGTCTTGATTGAAATCCGCGGAGTCTACGCCCATGCCGGAGCGAGCGCGGCCGTCGGCGCTGTAAGCAACGTCCGCAGCCAAACCGATTTCTTCGAAACGCCCGCCGCGATTCGCGAAGAGAAAGTTCGCGACCGTGTCATTTGCGACGAAGAGATCCATCCAGCCATCATTATTAATGTCCGTGGCCACGACGCCCCACGCTTTGCCGAGATGCGAGGCAATGCCGGCTTCCCGGCTGATGTCTGTGAAAGTGCCATCGCCGTTGTTGTGGAACAGCCAGCTGGGGCGCGGCTTGAAAATGCGGGGAATGCAGTAATGATGCGTGCCATCGGGATCGACGCCGCAGCTCATGGATTTATTGAACTCGGCGAACTGGCAAACGAAGAGATCGAGGCGGCCATCGTTGTCGTAGTCGAACCAGACGGCGCTGGAACTCCAGCCGGGAGCGGCGACCCCGGCTTTTTCCGTGACATCCGTGAAAGTGCCGTCTCCATTGTTGTGATAAAGGATGTTGCGGCCGTATTGCGTGACATAAAGGTCGGGGAAGCCATCGCCGTCGTAGTCGCCGACGGCTACACCCATGCCATAGCCAGCGCCGGGGACGCGGGCTTTATCGGTGACGTCGATAAACGTGCCGTCACGATTGTTGTGGTAGAGTGCGTTTCGAATGGGGCGCGGCGGGTCGTAGAAATCACATTTGCCGCTGTTGACCAAATAGATGTCCATCCAGCCGTCGTTGTCGTAATCGAGAAAGGCACAGCCAGCGCCGCTCGTTTCGGGCAAATACTTCTCCGGAGATTTGCCGGCCGTATGCACCCAACGAATGCCGCTCTTTTCCGGAGGAATTTCTTCGAAGGCGGGGGGCGTCGAAGATGATGCAGCGTGGAGAAACGGCAGGAACGGTTGTGAAAGCGCGCCGCTGAGAAACGAAAGCCCGCGGAGAAACTGGCGGCGAGAAAAATGAGGGGCACGCACTAAAGAAAATCCCGAAGGCATTCGCCGCATGGCACGAAGCACAATAACATGACCTGAAGAAGGGGTTGAAGCTCCAGGAACAAAAGTGATGGAGCGTTTTGTCCAAAGTGGTTCGAAGATTTTAATAAAAGTGTCTGTGGAATCGCGAGCGAAATGGTTGTGATAAGGTTAAAAACGTACGCTGCTCGCGTATGGGGACCCGTGTTGCGAGCCCAGTCCGGCAACCAGGCTTACGGAGCGCACAACGCAGTGGACTATGCGTCTCGTCGGCCAGACACGGAGAAGCCTGCGCCGCCGCAACGTCCATGAAGCGCATCGGCTCACTCCGGTTCCGTTTCTCTGCCGTCACGAGAGCTTCTTTATTTGTTTGGCCTCTGATTGCTACGGTGGCTTCCCTACCCTTGCGTGCGCAGCTTTCCACGGACGACCACCTGGCAGAGCCCGGCTGGTGGCCGCGACGAACGCCAGCATCACGCGAGGACTTCGTGGGTACAGCGACCTGCGCGAAATGCCACGCGAAAATCACCGCGACGCAAGTGGCCACCCCGATGGCAAATACGCTGATTCGCGCGGAAGCAGCGGACGATTTGAAGTCGCGAGGCGACCTAGCATTCCGGACCAAGAATTATGAATATCGGATCAACGTAAACGATGGCAAAGCCCTGCTGACGGTGACCGATGGAAAGCGGACGCTAACGGATGCGCTGGCCTGGGCGTTTGGAACGGGCAAAGTTGGCCAGTCGTTTTTATTTTTGCGAAACGGAAATTATTACGAAAGCAGGGTCACGTATTTCAGCACGCTGAGCAACCTGAATTTCACTCCCACGCGCGCATTGCTCGATCCGCGCGATTTGGAGGAAGCGCGATCGCGGGCAGTGGGCATCGCGGAGGTTCAGCGGTGCTTTTCCTGCCATAGCGTAACTTCCAAGATTGGAGAGGATTTCGACACGAGCAGACTGGTGAAAGGCGTGACTTGTGAAGGGTGTCATGGACCGGGCCTGAAGCATGCGATCGCCATGGAAGCGAGCGCGCTCCAACAAGGCGTCGGCGAAGAAGAAGGCAAGCAGTTGATCTTCGACCCAGGAAAGCTGAGTCCCGGGGACGCGGTCGATTTCTGCGGTTCATGCCACGGAACCTGGTGGGACATCAAACTCACAAATGTTGTGGGCATCGCTAACGTGCGGGCGCAACCTTACCGCCTGATGAGCAGCAAATGCTGGGGCAAGGGTGATCCGCGTATTCGCTGCGCAGCATGCCACGATCCGCACCAAGATTTGGTGGAAGACGATGCAAGCTACGACGAAAAGTGCCTGGCTTGCCACGTGGCCACCGGGGCGAAGCCTACCGCGGACTACCCTGGCCGCAGGTGCCCGGTTGGAGGGAAAAATTGCGCGGGCTGCCACATGCCAAAGATCGAAGTTCCCGGGATGCACCACACCTTTGCGGATCATCGGATTCGGATTGTGAAGCCCGGCGAGCCGATTCCCGATTAGGCGCTGGCGTGCCGGATCAGGGAGTGTGGAGCGGAGTCAGCTCAAGCGTGAGAACCTCGAACGGCATGAGACGGATTGTGCGAGACGACCCTGCTTTCAATTGGAACACACCGGGTCCGAGTTTCCAAAGAGAGCGCGCTGAGAATTTGCTTGGCGCACCCTCGGGAAGTCCGAATGCGATCTGGGCATCGAGATCGAAAGACTGCGGCTGATCTTTCGGGTTGCGGAGCGTGACGATTGCTTTTTCTCGGGACCAGGAGGCCCAGCCGTAAACCTCGAGGGCGGTGGGATCTCCGCCAATCCAATGCGTATCCGAGAGAATCGACGCGTTGCGACGCGACCACTTGGCGGCCTCGGCCAGCGTGTTCCAGTTTTCTTCCGAGAGCAAAGCCGGAGTGATGTACATCTCCTGAAGCTGTGTTCCCGTGGCGAAGTAAGAATGCACTTCGTTCGAAAAATCGTTGGCTGGATCGGTTGAGAGATTTTTCGCGTGACGGGCAAAGATGAGACCGTGCAACATCAAGGAATTGAGCGGATAAAGCGGGCCTCGCTTGACGACGTTCGCAAAGGTATCCGCGTCACGATAGGTAATCCATTGCTGGCGCGATGAGCCCACGCCGGCGAAGTCGTGGTCTTCGCCTCCGCGCCAGGTGGAATCGGCATGCATCAACCAGAACGGTGAAGGATACGTGCCGGTCGTAAGGTTGACGTAGAGATCGGGCTTTTCGGCACGCAAGTCGCCAATCAAGCGCAGAGCGGCTTCGAAATCACTTCCAAACTCGCTGCCGGGGATCACACGTGAGGCATTTCCTGTACCGTCAAATTTGAATTGATTCACGCCATACTTTCGAATCATCTCAAGACAAACTTCTCGGAATCGGCGGTAGTAAACGGGGCCTGAGAGCGCGAGCCCGTCGTCGTTCATTTCAAAACCGTGCTCTTTGCCGTAGGCCAAGCGCTCCTGTTTGGGCTTGTCGTAACCGCCCCAAGGAGAGAGCCAGACGCCGGGAGCAGCGCCAAATTTTGCAGCAGCTTCTTTTAGCGGCGTAAATCCCCGAGGAAATCCGGAATTGAAGCCCCACAATTTGTGATCGTCCCAGCCGTCGTCAAAGAGAAAGGAATCGAGAGTCACGCCGCGCTTAATGTGAAGTTCCTGGCCAAAGGCATTGATTGCGGCGACTGCGGCGGATTCGTCAAAGGAAGTGAAGTAGCCCAAATCGTACCAGGAGTTGTAATGGAGAAACGTGCGGTAAGGATGGGCGCGCTCGCGTTCGACGTAGCGAAGAAAGTCGCGGCGAAGCTGGCTGGGCGCGGTGGCACCGATCACGGAGGAGTACGTGATGCTTTGCCTGGCTTTGAGAGGAAGATGACGAAAGAGTTTGCACTGAGCGCGGCCATTTTCGACGACGCTTTGGCTGAGGGGATGTTCAAACGCGAAGAACCAAGTTTCCGAGACGATGGGAGAGCCATCCACAGTGCCGACGACGCGGGCAGTTTGATCTGTGCGGTCGATGAGAATGACGTCGCGAAGCGAGAGATCGACGGTTGTGGCCTTAATGGTCAGTTCCTGACGGATGTAGTGCGCGCCTTCGCGCAAGATGGCGCGCCACTCCACTTCGCGTTTGCCATCGGAGCTGCGAAGGAGAGCGGTGAGCTGATGACCGGGAAGCCGCTCGGACAAACGAGAAGCGTTGGGATTCACGGAGAGCTTTTCGGCGCGGGGGGTTTTTGCGAGACGCAAAGCGTTGGAATCGACGCTCCCGCCGTCTTGGAATGACAGTTTAAAGGCCGGACCAGGGGAGGCGAGAGATTTGCCGTTGCGTTTGTCACGAATCTCGATGCAATGAAGACCGCTGGATTGCGCCTGCCACTCACCGGAAATTGCGCTGTTTTGCAGGGTTAATTTCGCGCCGTCTATTCGAGCGGAAGCTTGGTCCATTGAGGATTCGAGCGAGGGAATCGCGAGAGCCTGGAGGAAATGAGGCAGAGCCGAGAGGCCCGCCGCGCTGAGGGCGGTCTGGCGAACGAAATTGCGGCGCGTCAGCAAATTGGCCGCGAAGTTCCTGAAACCGGGTTCGTCTCTACCTGTGCTCACCGTGAAAACCATTCCTGTTTTTCGAATTACCCGATCTAGGTGCTGAGGCGCAACTCAATTTCAGACTGGCTCTCCGATCAAAAAACAAAGGTCGCGGGCCCGGCCCCGCTAATAAAAAATGTGCTCGAGTCGGCGTCAATGGGAAACCTTTGTCGGTAGTGATTTTGCCAGCGATCTAAGAAGCTTGTCGCTTGCTCTGATGCAATCACTGCCCAGACGCTTCCACCAAATCCCGCTCCGAACGCTGAGGCGGCAAGCGCACCTAACGAGCGCGCCGAACTCGCCAGCTCAATAGTCTGCGGGATCTGGTTTCCGAGCTTTTGCTCCGCTAAAGCCTGCGATTGGTCCACAAATTGTCCAAAAGCTTCCATGTCCTTGGCGGCTAAAGCTTGCGCCGCGCCAGGAACGATTCGCGTACTTTCCTCATGGAATTGCCCGAATCGATCCAGAAGCGCTTGGGAAGAATAAGCCGAAGTTTTGGTATTGCGAAGCAGTTCCCGGATGCGGTCGGGTGCATCAACGGAGTGAGTAGCGGCTTCGAAAAGTGTTGCGTCGTTTCGGCCCGACGCCGCGCGCCAGATTTTGAGAATTTCCTGAGCGGCGAGCGAAGCGAAATTGTATTTCTCGCGTGCGTTTCCCGTTTTATCGGCGGCCACACCGCTGACTGCAATGGCGAACACAACTTCGGCGGCAAAAGGAATAGCCCGTTCGAATCGCGCGGGACAGAATTTGTACTGGCGAAGTTCTCCGGCCTTGGAGCAAAGGATTGCGATGTGATCTTCGCTGCCCCCAAACGTGCCTACGCCCGAATCGCCTTGGAAAGCGCCGAAGCTTTGGCCATTCTCGACGCAGCCCAGAAAAGTGGCGAGGTCTTCTAGGTTTCGGATATTGCTGAGGTACTCTGGCCGGACACGCAGTTGATTGAAGCGTTCGAGAAGCACATAAGTGGCGATCAGGAGCGCGCTCGAGCTGCTCATGCCGGACGCGCGAGGAAGGTCGCTGGCGAAGGCCATGTCCATGCCACAGTCGGCGCCCGGAAAATTCCGCGCAATGCGCCGCGCAACGGTTTTTGGATAGATGGCCCAATTGACGCTTTGCGGATCAAGCTCAGGCGATGCAACGAATTGGCATTCTTGCCGGCGAATGACGTCCGCGATTCGAATAACGTGATCGTGGCGCGGCGCAGCCATAGCACAAATCCCGCGCTCGACGGCGCAAAGCAAGCTGCGGCCTCCGGCGTAGTCCGTATGTTTTCCGAGCACCTCGATGCGGCCTGGGACGTAACATCGAACCCAAGTGGAAGATTCTGCGCCGACCCACGACCCGAGAAAGTTCGAGGTACGATTAAGTAGCTCGGCCTTGCGTTCTGACTCGGCACTACTTAAGCCCCTGCTCGCAAAATAATCCGCGAATTCCTTGTTCATGGATTGGGCGTGATGCTGCGAAGCTTTTCGGCCACGTACGCAATGTCCGCGCGGGAAGACAGATCCAGAACGCCTTCGTGACAGCGGACAACGCGAAGGCGCATGCCGTAATGCGCAATAGCTTCTCCGACGGCGACGGGGAGCTCGTATTCGCCGCGCGGCGACAGAGGCGTGTGGCGGCATACTTCAAAAATCTTCGCAGGGAAGCGCCAGCAGTTCATGCTGATCAGAGCATCTGCCGGGTTGCGAGCCGGCGCCTGGCTCGTTGGCTTTTCCACGATTGCGCGGAGATAACCTTCGCGGTCAACTTCGCAGATGGCAAACTTGCGAATTTTTTCTTCGGGGATGTTTCCTTTCGTCATCAGGGTGAGTTGATCGAACAGCGCCATGGCTGGTTCGCCAAGCGCGCGCAGTTCGCGAAGGACGGCAGTTGGATAATAGTTGTCGGAATTGATGGATAGGAATTCTTCGCCGGACACAAATTTCTCGGCGGCAAGAATGGCGTCGGCCGTGCCCCGCGGCTCGGCCTGGATTGCGAAATGGATGCGAACCCGCCGCGGCGCGACATTTCGATAGTAATTCTGCACAGTCGTATGTTCGGGACCAATGACTAGGCAGACTTCCTGGTAACCCGCGTCCGCAAGGCCGCTGAGAACGTAATCCAGAAAGGGCCTGCCGATTGGGATCATTGCCTTAAGGCCGGTTTCCGCGATGGCCTGTTGTGCCGGGTCGAGGTGCGCTGTGGAGTCCGCTTGACGCATCCGGGTTCCAAGGCCACGAGCGAGGATCACGGCCTTGTTCATTCCGTTTCATCCTTCCTCTCGCGCAGGTGGCGGAACAACAGCCGCAAATCGTGGAAACCTCGGACGGCCACGACTACTGTAATGCCGGCAAACGACGTGCCCGCAATCAGGAGCGCAGCGGCCCAGAAAATTTGCCAGGCTCTCATCTCGGCTCCAACGCTCCCACATTCTGCGACAAAGATGGTTTGTTGGAACGCCCCAAGAATGACCCCAAGACCAAGCCTGCTGCGGCTAAGCCAAACGCTCCAAATCCCGCAACCGTTTCACTCCAATGCAAGAAGAAGTACGGCACAATCGCGCCCGCCGCTCCCATCAGCATGGCCAAATATCCACCGAAAGTGTTCGCGCGCTTCCAGTAGAGCCCTCCAATCACGCAGACGAAAGCGCCGGCAAGAAAAATTGTGCCGGTAATGTTCAAATAGAGATAAACCGCCCCTGGCGGTGTGTAGTACAAGCCCCAAAACATCAGAAACATGCTGACAAAAAGATTTGCCAGGCGATTCACAAGAATCTGTTTGCGCGAACTGAGCGGATCCCGTTTGAGCAACCGACGAAGAGGAAGCACCACGTCCTGCGAAATGATGGAACTCCAACCCAGCAGGTACGAGCTGTTCACCGACATGGTGGCGGCGAGCATTCCGGCCACCACGATGCCCTTCACGCCCGGGCCGAGAATGCGCGCGAACATTGCGGGCATGGCGTCGAGCGGAGCAAGCGTTTGTCCGTTCACAACGGGCAGCGGAATTCCCTTCTCGACCGCGCCAGTGCCGAATAGCGTTAGCGCAGCGATGCCCCAGAGCATCGGTAACATGCCGCGCCCGAGGAAAATGAAGCCCGTGATGGTCATGACCCGTTTGGAAGTTTCCGGGCTCTTGGTCGAAAACATGCGCATGGCTGTGGTTTGCCAGCAGGTGTGGACGGAAAACCAAAGGAGGATCTGCCAGATCAGAAAGGTGAAGCCAAACTTGGGATTCGCAAAAGGGCTGTACCCAGCGAATCCCATCGTAGCGGTTACTTTGTTGACGATGCTGCTCCAACCAGCGTGAAATACCGCGTAAGCGGTAACCAGAATTGTGGCCACCGAAAGCAGAACATATTGCAGAAAATCAGTGATGACCACAGAAACCATTCCACCGAGTACGGTGTAGAGCATCTCAAGCAGCAGGATAACTGTCATCGCCAACACCAGATATTTCATGGGGGTACCGCTGACGATGGTGAGGAATTCGCCTTCGATTTTCAGGAACACGCCCATGTTCAGGATTCCGCCGATGGCCACAAGAATTCCGGTGAACAAGCGAAGCCCCAAACTGTATTTTCGTTCGAAATACTCGGGAACGGTCATCAGCTGCATTTCACGGAAACGCCGGATAACGAACCCAGTGCGCCCGACGATGATCATCACCAACCCAGAGATGAGCGCTGCCGCAAACGCCGAAAAACCGTATTTGTAACCCAATTCGGCGTTGTACATGTAAGTGATTGTTCCGATTTCGGTGGCGGCCAGCGTGGCGATGCCGACGTACAAACCCAATTCCCTGCCTGCGACCAAGTAGTGTGAAACATTGCCAACAAATCGTTTGCCGAGAAGCCCTACGGCAACCGAGGCGATCAGATAAACGGCGACGATGATCCAATCCAGCGAAGTGAAGCTCAATCGCGCTCCTCTGGTGCCGCGAATATAGACGCAGATGGAACGGAGAGTCTACCTCAGAACAAAGGTCCCGAAGGTGAAAAGCAGTTTCAGGATGCAGTCACCTTGTTTTTCAGGGGAATTGTCAAAAGTGGCGCGCCCGGTGAGATTCGAACTCACGACCCCATGCTCCGGAGGCATGTACTCTATCCATCTGAGCTACGGGCGCGCAGTAAGCCAAAACTGGCTTGCCCTTTTATTCTAACCCGTATGTACTACTCACGCCAGCAGGCTTTCTCGGTTGACAGTTCTTATCAAATTCCTGTCCTCTCTCGGCCTGCGCGCTAGCCGATGGCACGAGAGCGAATCTCTTTTGCCAGTTTTTCAATCTCTTCCGTTTTTTTCAGCATGGCCATGGAAAGAACCTGAACAGAGTCTGTTTTTTCCACTTCTGCTTTCAAGTCGCTCGCCAGCTGAAATAGCCGTTCGACGCTCTTCTTGATGTCCTTCTTGTTGGACTCCAGCATGGTCTTCGAGTCAAACTTCGGCGCCTCGCTATCATCGTCTTTTTCTTTTTGGGTTGGCCTGATTGGAGGTTGCTGAGGTTGCTGAGGCTGCTCGGGGCGTCCTTGGGCCAGCAACTCATAGGAGAGGATTCCCAAAGGCACGCTCGAAACAAGCCACGTGGTCAGAAATTTTCTTCGCGTTGGCATGATTGCATTGCTCCGTTACATCAGCCAGGCCCAGGAAGCCGCGAGCCCGCGCCTTCCCACGCCTCTACCAATGTTATACTCCCTCTCTCGTAAAAATCATGCCTACGCTCTTTAATCGCTGGCTGGATTTAACGGTACCCAACGCGCTGCGCCTTCTCGGAATCCTTCTCATTGCCCTGATTCTGAACCGGCTGCTCAGGGCGGTCACCAATTTGGTCATCAAACCTGCTACAGGGCAAACGCGGCAATCGCAGCTTCGCGAGCAGCAAACGCGGACGTTGGCCGGCATCCTCTACAGCACGGGGAGCAAGGTCGTTTGGGCAATCGCGCTTCTCACGGCGCTGCATGAGTTCAATATCGACATTATGCCCGCAGTCACTCTCGCGGGCCTTGCCAGCTTGGCGGTGGGCTTCGGAGCGCAAACTCTCGTTCGCGACGTTATCACCGGCTTTTATATCGTTCTGGAAGACCAGTACGTCGTCGGCGACACCATTCAATTTGGTGACTTTGTCGGCCGTGTGGAGCACTTAACCTTGCGGCGCACGGTGATTCGCGATGCCCGCGGAGCCCTCGTGACCATCGCCAACGGCGAGATTCGTTCTGTGAGCAACCTCAGCCGCGATTGGTCGCAGGCCCTCGTCGATATCTCTCTTGCTCCTGACACTCCCATGGAAAGAGCTTTGCAGGTGCTGGAGACCGCTGCCGCCGCAATGCGCGCGGATCCGGCGTGGTCTCAGGCTCTTGTGGACGGACCGCGAATTCTCGGCTTGCAAAACTTTGACCGCTACGCTTCTACCGTGCGCCTTCAGGTTCGCACTGCCCCCACTCGCCAGGATGAAGTGGCTCGCGAGCTGCGCCGCCGGATTCAGGCCGAGCTCCAGAAACAAGGAATACCCGTTTCCACCGTTCAGCGCATCGAACTGACTGGCGTTTCCCACTCCTTGCGGGAAGCTGCGCAGGCGGACACCACGACTTAGTCCAGGAGGACTTTGCATGGCTCAGATCACCTACGACGAAGTAAACCTCATGCTCCGCTTGTACGACATCCGGCGCGAGTCGCGGTTGCGCCAGGCGCGCGCGTGGTTCACTGAGAATTTTCACCCGCAATCCCCGGAAGATATGGTCGAAAAATACCCCCAAGGGAGCGAGGAAAATACGTTCATCCGGATGGTCATCAGCTATTGGGAGATGGTCGCAAGCATCGTGAACCGCGGTTTGATCAACGACGAATTGTTTTTCGAGAGCAATGGAGAAATTTGGGTGGTCTGGGACCGCATGCGCACGATCGTTCCTACCTGGCGCGCAGCCTTCAAGAATCCTCATCTGTTCCAGAATATCGAGGAAACCTGCAAGCGCCTGGAAGCGTGGCGCGAGAAGCGGGCGCCAGGCTCAAGTGCCGCTATGCGCCAAATGATGGGACAGGCCAAACCAACATCCAAAACGACGTAAATTCACGGATGCAAAAAAAACCGCGCTCGCTTGAATTAGCGCCGGTGGCGAATTGCTTCCGCTTCCATAGAATTTCGATCGGCACCCGGAGAATCGGCTATCGCGACTCTTACGCAGTTTCGCCCCGCCCCTTTGGCCGTATAAAGGGCCGAATCCGTCTCGTGAAGTAATTCCTCCATGGGCCGGTGGCCCCACTCCTGGCTGATCAACAAACCAATGCTCATGGTTACCGGAATCGCTCCAGCGGAGGTCTGAAACGGCAGCCGCGCAACGGCCTTGCGGATTTCCTCTGTCCGCGTGAGGCTGAATGCTGGATCGCAATCACTCAAGATCACCAGGAATTCCTCACCCCCATAGCGGCCCACAAAATCATACGACCGCACGGAGGAGAGCAATCGTCGGGCTGTTTCCTTCAGTACTTCATCACCCGCAAGGTGGCCGTAGGTATCGTTCACTTGCTTGAAATGATCCAAATCCGCCAGCAATACCGCCGTGGATTTGCCCTCGCGGTTCGACCGAACGAGCTCGCGCTCCAGCATCTCCATGATCACACCGCGGTTCCATAGCGATGTCAGTGCATCGTGTGTTGCTTGAAATTGCATCCCGTCGCGCGCTTCAATCAAACGGTCTTCCAGTTCCAGAATTCGAATTCCCGTTCTAAGCCGGGCTTTTAACTCCTCGGGATCAAACGGTTTTGTCAGATAGTCGTCCGCTCCAGCTCCCAACCCTGCCACCACGTCTTCTTTGGACTCTTTCGAGGTGAGCAGCACCATGTATACGTACGAGTGTTCTTTCCGCTTCCGCACTTCCCCGCAAACTCCCAAACCATCCAGCTCCGGCATCACCCAATCCAAAAGGGCAAGCTTTGGCCCTTCGGGCTTGCAAAGTTCGTCCGCCGCCTGCCTGCCGTCTGCTACCGCGGTTACCTCGTAACCGGCCCGCTCCATGGTTTTTTGCAGCAGCCGCAGTGACACTACATCGTCGTCAGCGACGAGAATTCTCATCGCGACACTTCCGCGAGGCACGAATCAAGTTCCCGTGCCAGTTCCTCAGCGATGCGGTCAAACTCAGCAAATGGTTCTTGGAATTCTGAGGTTTCTGCGCTTCGAACGAGCAACTCCAATCGCGCCGCTGCCTCGGCCGCTTCATGAGCGGCCAGATTCGACAGCATTCCTTTTAGCTTGTGCGCCTCCGATTCAATTCGTACAACGTCCTTGTGCTCTACCGCTTCACGCAACGCCTGATGGTGCAGCGGAAATTCTTCTTTGAAGATCAGCAGGAGATCGCGCATGAGTTCGCGGTCATTTTCCACTCGCGATAGCAGTTCCTCGAAGTCGAAACCGGTCTTGGCCATCTCTTATCCTCATTCCCGCAAGAAGCGGTCTTACGCGTCTCAGGCGAACAGACCACACCCGTACCCAAGCTTGATTGAGGCAAGCTCAGGCCCACCGCGCTCCTAGAGTTGCATTCCTAACTGATTGACATGAAAAGAGTTCAAAACGAAATCAATAAACCGATGGTGTAGGCGTTTCCTTCCTGGAACACCGCTACCGAAACGGTGCATTCTGGACCTGCTCGTCGCTTTGTTGCCCGGATTAGGAAAAGCGAATGGGAGGGAGGTCCTTGACCAAGGAGCACTTAGCCCGCTTTCCGCAATGACCGCGAAAGACTTCAAGCAGTTGCGGTCGTGTGCGTTCGGATGTTCCCTTTACA